>Ga0210403_10000045_pt1 | contig 137805 bp, 109 predicted proteins | sample IncBWC19MmetaG_FD_150863 | JGI IMG/M metagenome (GOLD analysis project Ga0210403, IMG submission 150863) | Forest soil microbial communities from Barre Woods Harvard Forest LTER site, Petersham, Massachusetts, United States - Inc-BW-C-19-M | ecosystem: Environmental > Terrestrial > Soil >... | reverse complement strand
GCGTAAAGATGACCGGTTCCCCGGAGGAAAGGTCCGTGGCCACCGCCGCAAACGGAATGCGCAGGTCTTCAAACTGCCGGGATTCGAAAACGCGCTCGATGAGTTCCCCAAGACGATGGTTACTGGCTAGGCCGAGACGGGACACGCGCCAGCGAGCAATATCGCGAAAGCGCAGCGTGCGGCAAGTGGCAATGATGCGCGCGAGAGGTGCGCCGCTGGCGTATGCAGCACCAAGAATGCTGCCCACGCTGGTTCCAGCGATGTGGGAGATCGGGATGTGATTTTGCTCGAGAACCTGCAAGACACCGAGGTGCGCGAAACCCCGCGCAAATCCGCCGCCAAGCGCGAGACCCAGGCCTGCCCGGGCGGGCGGGGAGGCTGAACTTTCGTTCAGGGCACTACCGGGAACTGAGTCGTGCCTCGTCATACGCAAAGGATGGCAGCGAAAACAATTCCTACCTATGGGCCGCGCGTCCTTAACTAGCAGTACCGATGTACCTGGATAAAACTCGGAAGAATACTGATGCAAACGACCGCGCGAGCGCCTAACAGTACCTTCTTACTAGGCGGGTACCCTCTCTGTACCATTGTTGCGCGCGGTACCGTGCGCGATTCTCTCGTTGTCAGGCTGAAGTACGAGGGGGCCAACGGTGGACAAAGCATTTAAAAGCTGGATCGGACAACCAGTGGTCCTGCAAGTGGCGCTTGGCGATATCAAGGTGCCGCTGCGCGGGAAGCTCCTGAAAGACGGTGGCGAAACGGTCCGCATGCGCATTGGCGAAGGCTGGGATGTGGACATCTATAAGGCGATGATCCTGGCCGTGGAACAAGATGCCATGGTTCTTCTTCCAGCGTGAGGGATGCCACGATGAAAACGCAAGAGCTTAAGTACGTGACGCGGCGCCGCGCGGCAGTGCTGCTCGGCCTTTCAGAAATGGAATTGAGCCGCATCTCCAGCGAATCGGGCCTCGGTCATAAAGAGACTGCAGGCGAACAAGAAGAGACCTATTTCACCTATGAAGAACTGCGGCAGATTTGCATGCTCGCAGTGCACCAGGTGAACTAACAAACGAGTTTCCTCCGGCCCCCCTCAGCAATACCCCCATCCCGGGTCGCTCCCCCCAGCGATCCGGGGTTTTTCTTTCTGTACCAGCTGTTCCCAGAACGATCTCCAAGCCTTTGAACCGGTTCACAAACCCTTTGACAGAGCGAGTCGAGACGAACAGACTTAGCGCCCATGGAACGGAACCCATGCGGGATGTTTCCTGTGAACAATCAGATGTGGTGGAAAACAGCATTTTCGGCGGCGGCGCTGTTCGCTCTTTGCATCGGTCTGCGCGCGGAGAGAAACACGTCAGCCGGAAATGATACTTACGACCTGGTGGTCGCCAATGGAAGAGTGATGGACCCGGAGTCGGGACTGGATGCGCCGCGGAACGTGGGAATCAGCGGTGGAAAAATCCGCGCAATCTCCGCCGAAGCGCTGCGTGGAAAAACGACGATCGATGCGAAAGGTTTGGTCGTTGCCCCTGGCTTTATTGACTTGCACCAGCATGGTCAGGAGCCGCGAAATTATCAGTTTAAAGCGCGCGATGGGGTGACGACTTCGCTTGAGCTGGAAGTTGGAACGGACGACATTGATAAGTGGTATGCGGAAAGGGAAGGCAAGACGCTTATTAACTTTGGTGTGAGCATCGGACACATTCCGGTGCGCATGAAAGTAATGCGCGACCCGGGCGATTTTCTGCCTAGCGGAGATGCCGCACACCGCGAAGCCACTCCGGAAGAATTGGCGCAGATCGAAAAAAATATAGGGAAGGGATTGCAGCGCGGCGCGCTGGCAGTAGGGATGGGCATCAATTACACGGCCGCGGCCTCGCACGGAGAGATAGTCGATGTGTTCCGTCTGGCTGCGGATGGCAACGCGCCGGTGCACGTGCATTTGCGTCACGCAGGAATGAAAGAGCCAACGACGGGTCTTGTGGGAATCGAAGAAGTCATCGCGGCAGCGGCGGCGACAGGAGCTCCACTGCACGTGGTGCACATTACGAGTATGGGACTGAAAGACACGCCGCGGCTGATTGCCATGGTGGAAGGTGCCCAGAAACGCGGGCTCGACGTGACTACGGAATGCTATCCCTATACAGCCGGCAGCACCAATCTGGAGTCTGCCATTTTTGATCCCGGCTGGCAGGAGCGGCAGGGGATCACCTACAAGGATATCCAGTGGGTGAAGACAGGGGAACGGCTTACTGCGGAGACCTTTGACAAATACCGGAAAGAAGGCGGCAGCGTCGTCATTTTTTCAATCCCCGAAGAGGCAGTCCGGGCGGCGGTAGCAAATCCGATTGTGATGATCGCTAGCGATGGCTCCCACATAACCGGGCCAAAGATTCATCCCCGAGGGCAGGGAACGTATTCGCGTGTGCTGGGGCATTATGTGCGCGAAGAGAAAACGCTGGATCTAATGACGGCGCTGCGGAAAATGACACTGATGCCGGCCCAACGACTTGAAAAGCGCGCGCCGGCATTCAAAGACAAGGGGCGGATTCGTGCCGGCGCCGACGCGGACATTACCGTCTTCGATCCGAACCGCGTCATTGACAAAGCAACGTACGAAAAACCACTGCAATACTCGGAAGGGATTCAGTTTGTGCTTGTCAACGGGGTTTTAGTCGTCAATGATGGGCGACTCGTAGATGGGGTTTTCCCGGGTCAGGGGGCACGTGCCCCCATTCTGCAATAAACAAGTAGATTCAGGGCGTAAACATTTCTTTCCAAGGGGAAGGTCAACTTGCATTTAACACCTGCCGATTGGGCCGCAATTGTTGGCTATTTGCTGATCACTCTGGTTCTCGGACTCTATTTCCGTGGTCGTTCAGGGAAGAGCACCGAGGACTATTTTGTTTCGGGGCGAAACGTTTCCTGGTGGCTCGCGGGAACTTCCATGGTGGCAACGACATTCGCCGCGGATACGCCGCTGGCGGTCACCGGACTTGTCTACGCGAACGGCGTGGCGGGGAACTGGCTGTGGTGGAGTTTTTTGCCGTCGGGAATGATGACCGTGTTTTTGTTTGCGCGCCTTTGGCGACGCTCGGGTTTGATTACCGACGTGCAGTTCGCCGAGATGCGCTACCACGGAAAACCTGCCGCGTTCCTGCGCGGATTTCGAGCCGTCTATCTTGGCTTGCTCATGAATTGCCTGATCCTTGGGTGGGTGACCAAGGCCATGGTGAATATCATCAGCACAGCAATGGGCGTCAGCGACACCAAGGCGCTGGCTATCTGCGTATTCTTCCTGATGCCTTTCACGGGAATTTACGTTTCGCTGGGCGGCTTGTGGGGAGTACTGTGGACGGATCTGTTTCAATTTGTTCTAAAAATGGCGATTGTGATTTCCGTCGCATGGTACGGAATCCACGCGGTTGGCGGGATGCCGCAGCTTTTGGCGGCGCTGGCTGCTCGGCGCGCCGCCGCCGGACCGGGGGCAAGTGACATCACAGCGCTCTTGCCGGATTTTTCGCGCGGCCTGACCGGGGAGGCGCTATGGACGCTGCCAGTGATCACGTTTGTCGTCCACCTTGCGGTGCAATGGTGGGCGTTCTGGTATCCAGGAGCCGAACCAGGCGGCGGTGGATATATTGCCCAACGGATTTTCAGTGCGAAGGATGAGAGAAATGGATTGTTGTCGGTCCTCTGGTTCAACCTGGCGCACTACGCTCTGCGGCCCTGGCCCTGGATATTGACGGCCCTCGTGGCCGTCGTGCTCTATCCCAATCTGGCCCAGCCGGAGCGCGGCTACATGCTCGTGGCCACCAGGCAGACGCCGCATGCGCTGCTGGGCGTCCTGCTCGCCGGCTTTATGGCGGCGTTCATGTCCACCGTAGCGACGCAGTTGAATTGGGGCAGTTCGTACCTAGTGGAAGATTTTTACCGGCGTTTCCTCAAGAAAGACGGAAGCGAGTCCCACTACGTAAACGCTTCTCGGCTGGCGACACTTTTATTGGTCGTTGCCGCTGCCTGGATTTCTTCGCAGCTCACTTCCGTGTCAGAAGGATGGAAGGTCGTCCTCGAACTGGGCGCGGGGACGGGCGGCGTCTATCTGCTGCGTTGGTATTGGTGGCGCGTCAACGCGTGGAGTGAAATTTCCGCCATGGCCGCGGCGCTGGTAACCACACTTGCCCTGCACTCCAAAGCCCTCTGGATGGCCATGGCCGGAAGGCCGCAGCCGTTCAGCGGTTCCGACCCGGTGATTTTCGCGAAGACCACCTTGTGTACCACGGGCGTGACCACGCTCGTGTGGCTGGCCGTCACGTTGCTCACAGATGCGGAGCCGGGGGACACTCTCGTGAAGTTTTACCGTAAGGTGCGGCCGCAAATTACGGGATGGAAGGCCGTGGCGAAACTTGCCGGTGACGAGCCGGTGACGCGGGACCTCGGAAAAAATCTTCTGAGCTGGCTGCTCGGATGCGTGCTGATCTACTCCGCGCTTTTCTGCATCGGAGAGATTTGCTTTGGCCGCTACGGCGCGGGATTCCTTCTTGGAGCCGTTTCGATTGTGTCCGCACTAATAATCTCGCGGCTGATGCCCAAGGCCAGCGAGTGGCAAGCGAACTAGAATGCCGGATTCGACGCGCTCGTCTTCTTCCGGCTCCCACCACGCCGTTCTTGCGGGCTTTCTCGGCTGGACGCTCGACGCCTTCGATTTTTTCATCCTCACGTTTGTCCTGGCCCCCGTCGCCCGAGAATTTGGCACCAGCATCCCTGCGCTAGCCTTGACGATTACCGCGAGCCTGGCCACCCGTTGGATTGGCGCGATCGTCTTCGGATTATTCGCTGACCGTTTCGGGCGGCGGATTCCTCTCATCGTCAATATTTTGTATTTTTCCCTGATTGAAGTTCTCTCCGGCCTCGCGCCGAACTACAAGGTTTTCTTTTTTCTGCGATTGCTGTACGGCATCGGCATGGGCGGCGAATGGGGCGTGGGAGCATCGCTCACCATGGAATCCGTTCCGGCGAAATGGCGCGGCTTCGTCTCGGGCTTTTTGCAGGAGGGCTACGCTCTTGGTTTTCTTTTGGCAGCGGGAGTTTATCGCTTCGTTTATCCGCATTGGGGATGGCGGCCGCTTTTCTTCGTTGGTGGACTGCCGGCGCTGCTCACATTATTCGTCCGCGCCAAGGTGAAAGAGCCGGAAGCGTGGCACCGGTCACGCACGGATTGGACGACCTACCGTCGCGCAATATTTCATAGCTGGAAGCGTTTTGCTTATCTCGTGGTCTTGATGGCGATGGTGAATTTTATCTCGCATGGCACTCAGGATATGTATCCGACGTATTTGCAGCAGCAGCATGGATTCACTCCCCAGCGGACATCGGATTTCACCGCGTTTTCAATGGTTGGAGCGATCTGCGGCGGGTTGGCATTCGGGTATTTTTCCGACCGCCGCGGAAGACGGAGGGCCATGGTCACGGCCGCGCTGTTGGGAGTCGTGATGATTCCTCTCTGGGTGTTCGCTCCAAACCTTCCGCTGATTCTGATCGGCGGGTTCCTCATGCAATTCATGGTGCAGGGAGCATGGGGTGTGATCCCGGCACATATCAACGAGCTCTCACCGGATCAATTGCGCGGATTTTTTCCCGGCCTAGCCTATCAATTCGGCGTGTTGATCGCTTCCGGCAGCGCCTATTTTGAAGCTCGAATGGCCCATCTCATGAGTTACGGCCGGGCCATGGGGCTTTTTGCCCTAGTGGTACTCCTGATCGGAGCCATCGTGATTTATTTTGGCCCCGAAGACCACCGCGCGGAGTTCGGCCGGAGCGCGCCCGCAAGAAGTTGAAATAACTTGCTCGAGGCGGCGTGGCGTGGCCTCGTGGCAGTATGTTAATATTTCTATACCGCGCGCCCGTAGCTCAGTTGGATAGAGCGTCTGGCTACGAACCAGAAGGTCGGGAGTTCGAGTCCCCCCGGGCGCGCCACTTAAATAGCTTGCCCTTCATTGGATTAGCAAACTCCCTGGTTGAATCGCCCTCTTGATTTTGGGTCCATTTGGGTCCACTAAGAAGCCAACAGCTTTTTCAAGCCTCTCGACAGCGGCTCTCTGAGACGCAGGAACTGCCTGCGCATAGATTTCTGCTGTCGTGCTGAGGCTCGCATGGCCGAGTTGAGCTTGCGCCGTTTTCAATGGTTCGCCCATGTCACTGAGCAACGTCGCGTGCGTTCGACGGAAATCATGCCAGCTGATCCGCGGGAGTTGGGCCTTTGCGCATGCTGGAAGTAAGCAGCGTTTGTGCAGATTTCCGGGCCGCTTATAAGGTCCGTTGCGACTGGGGAAGACGAGGGAATCATCTGAAGTTCGGCTGCGCGCAGCTTGTTGACAGAGTGCTCGTTCAAGTGCCGGTCCCACGGGAACGTCTCGGATGCCGCCTTGCGTTTTGGGTGTCGAGTTGTGGCCTTCGTACACGGCTTCGCGAACGTGAATAACCCGGCGTTCGAACTCCACATTTCTCCAGCGCAACGCGAGTAGCTCTCCTATGCGCATTCCTGTCAGGACGGCTGTAAGCACCAATGTCCGTTCCGGCTCCTTTAGAGCTTCCAACAAGCGTGTGACTTCGCCGATTGTAAGAAATCGGAGTGGTCGGCGAAGAGGTCTTGGAGGAAGTTTCACTCCACTTGCAGGGTTCATTGGCACGTAGTCCCAATCCACAGCAGTAGTGAATACCTTGCTCACTAGGTTGCGGAGATGAAGCGACGTTTTCCATGAATACCTCTGGCGAACCATCTTTTCCATGACGAACCCTTGTATGTGTTGCCGCTTGATATCACACATAGGTTGATCACCAAAGGCTGGAAACAAATGGCGTCGTATGAGGTGCCGATAGTTACGCTGCGTAGCAAACTTCAGCGTGGGCAGAATGGCGGGTTCCCACTGTGAGCAGACGAATTCGCGGAACTGCATGGACGATTGTGGTTTTTGTAGCGTGTGATTGAAATCATGCAGGCGGGATTCGAGCAGAGCGCGGGCCTGCCTCTTAGTGGGGAAGTCCGCAAGCGTGCCAATGATCTCTGAACGTCGAACGCTTTTCAGAGTTCCATCAGGCGCGAGCACAGGTTCCCTCCAACGAGCGACCCAGACTTTCTTTCGCTTTCCTCGAATTACTAAACTGCCGGTTTGGTATCGGCGACGAATCATCGGTGTATCTCTTTCCCCCGAAGTCCGCCTTGGCTCTGCGATACCTACCGACATCATACGCACGCACCTCTTGGAATCAAGCACAATGCTGCCTCTGAATAAATTCAAGAAGTGTGCGTTCTTCGAACCGAAGGTATTTCCCTATTTTGAAGTGGGGCAATCGCTCCGGCCCATGTCTCCTGGTTCGCTCGTACACCCAAGAAACGGGAACCTGCAGCAATTGCGCTACCTCATGAACAGTAAGAAGGCTGCCCTCGCCTCGTCTCACTTCCGCTGTGGCTGCGTGTTGTGGTGCCGCAAGGAAGGCGCTGCCTAATCTCGATACTGACTGGTGGTTTTCGGACAAGGTTACTAGCGTGTTTGGGCTTTGGTCTTGACGACAAACAGCATCCGAACGACCGTTTGCTAGAAGGCGCGAGGCATGCTGTCGTGACGACGCTGTATTCTCGCGCGAACCGAGTTGGGTTGAACGGCGAATCATAATTGCTACGCGGTCTTCCTAATGACCTCTCCTTGGATTTGTTCGTGGTTATGGTTGTTCGTGTGTTGGCCTAGCCAGTGCTTGAACTCGTCGTCCTTGCGAAAAAGGAGCTTGAGCGCCTCGCTCACCACGTAAGAAGCGTTCGCGTCGATGAATTCAGCGTACTTGTCCACGTTGTGCCTGACTTCTTCCTCCAGGCGGACCTGAAGAGTTGTAGTTTTTGGTTGTTTCAATGGTGCTTTCAGAATTGCCAAGTGTTTCTCCTCCTTTCGTTATTCGTGATGCAATAAAGCTTGCATTACAAAATGTTTGCTCCGACTCCTGCACGCGGCCAAAACACGGCCCCGAGCGGCTCGGGGCGGGCGGGAGCGACCCCATAGACCTTTTGGGCGGCTGAAAGCCGTCAAAAGTGGGGTCGCTCCCGCCCATCCTAGTGTTTTACCCGCGTGCATATGTCACCTCCTTCCCTTACGGAAGTGCCGTTTTTTGAACACTTTGAGTTGCCTTCGAAGATGAACTTCGAGGTGACGCTGCTCCTGAACAACCCCGGATCTGCCAGCCGTCACCCCAGTTTCTCGTGCTATCCCCGAAAATTGCTTCATGACCGGGAACTGTAATGGTTCGAAAAAGAATCTTTTGCGCGGGCGGTGGCGGTGGCACAGGTTCAGCCTGAAAATCCTTAGGCAGTTGATTGCGACGCCAGAGGTAGTAGAGAGTGCCGATGCTTTCACCCGTGTAACGCTTCCGGGCCTCGTTCAAGAAGATCGCGTCCTGCTCCGTGACGAGCCTGTATTGCTCGCGCTCCCACTTTGTCTCCAGGTCGAAATAACGAGTCAAATCAGCGAGGCCGTTGCCTTCGATAAGCAGCGAGAAGAGCTCGGCAGCCTCTTTCTGCAGGCCCGCTGCGGTCGAAATGTAGAGGAATTGGAAGCCCGGGAGCTCGCGGAAGAGTGGCCGATAGGTTCGCAAATGGGCGATATACCCAGCAAGGTTTCGGTGGTCGGGATCAACGTACGTGAAGGTGACCACAGGCATGTACTCGGGAGGAGGATAGGCAACGCAGAGAGGAAATCTATCCGCGAAGGTTATGACGTTGCCGTGCTCTTCGGATGGCGAGAACAAGCTTTCGTTTACCTTGAATCGCCGGATGAAGTACCGCCGCTTGGCTTCTGCCGTCTCGAAATAGTCTTCTTTCGGATGCGCGAGAATGAAATCGAGCGCCAGGAGCCTGGTCTTGATGTGAGTGAGTTCGTGCTCCCGCCGATTGCGGAGATAGTCTTTGCCGATGGCGGTGTAGAGTTGCCGTGAGCAGAGGTGATAGACGAGACTTCTTCGCGTGTATCGCTGGGCGCTGGCATGACCAAGGCTGAACAGTTTTTCGACAAGCCGGGCATTGCGCTTGCCGCTCTTGGCCTTGGCAAAGTCGAGAAACTGTCGCACTGTGAAATACCCCGAATGCGTCGCCACAAGGAAGAGAAACCGGGCTTCCACGTCGGTGTAGCCGAAGGCGCGGAGCTTGGCGAGTTGGTCTTCGCGGAAGTTCATGGTCTAAAAACCTAGGATCGCTGTAGTCAACTCCCGGTCGTCGCGGATACGGCGAAGGCGGTCTGTCTCGCCATGCCGGGCATAAATCTGAAAGCCGGCGCGAGCTTTTTGGGAAAGCCCACGCGGGCGGTAATGTTCCGTGGCAAGCTCAAGGTCGTGCCGCTGAATCTCGTTGTCGTGCTGGTTTACGTACTCGATGCGCAGGTCGGGAATGGGGATCCTGCCCGATACAATCTTCAGGTGATACCGCTCTGCAATTTCTTTTCTAAGCGTTTCAGAGTTCCGATTCTTGTCCTTGGAGGTACGCGCGAGCCGGGCATAAAGCTCCTGTTTCATTTCATAGTCGAGCTGGACTCGGAGGACTCTGCCGCCACGGCTTTCGATCTCGTCGCTGACCTTGTGATAGAGCCGGTAGAGGTCCACATCATGGAAAGCTTCTTTCGGTTTCTTGAGTCCGTGATAGGTGGCTTGGTCGGAAGGGAGAACCTTGCCGCGAGATAGGAGTTTGTGCCCTTCCTTGGTTAGCGTTACAAACTGAGTCGGATTGTGCTCGGGATCAGCGATCATGGTCTCCTTCATGAGCCCTTGCCGAATGAGACTCTCCACGTCGTTTTCGACCCTCGCACGATCGCCGTTGTATGCGAACTCGGCGAGGTCTCCGGCGGCGACAACGCGGAATTTGCCGACTTCGGAAAGTGCGTGAATTTCGGAATCCCTCAGTGAATAAGTCTTGTTTCGGTCCGTGTACTGGGTGCGGACGCGCTGAGAAAGTATCGCGTGGACGCGCTCTTCGCGGGCCAACGGAGGGCGGTCTCTGTTGGAATGATCGCGCTCTTCGCGGCCAAGTTTGTCAGCGCGCTCTTCCTCGCGATGAATGTTATGAAGCTCGGTCCACTTGCTCCAGTCGGTCGAAGAACTTCTGTCTACGTCGCGGGCTGGGGCAAAATCGGAACCGCGGAAATCATCAAGTTCGAATCCGTCAAAGCCTCGCGACATGGAAGCTTCTCCCTGTGACTTACCGCGTGCCCTGACTCAATTGGGGCACTCGCAAAACGAAACAAATTGCTGGCGCGCAGTGGTATGGCTCGAAGAAAGAAGTTAGAAGGGATGGATTGCTGTGCATCGGACTTCCTTTATTTGGGCGGATTTTCAGGACTCAGCGACTTGGCTGGTTCGCCGCTACCGTAGAGGAACACTTCCTCGACATTCTTGCCGAAGAGGCGAGAAATTCTGAAAGCCAGCGAAAGGCTCGGGTCATACCTACCCGTCTCGATGGCGTTGATGCAAGCACGCGATACCTCCGCATGCATAGCCAACTCCGCTTGCGTCCATTCCCGCTCTGCCCGTAAGACCCGCAGCCGCGTCTTCATTCGTGCCGCCAGTGCCGCTGCCATGAGGAAGTCGCCAGCCCCAAGCTCCAGAGAATGACAGCGAAGGCTGCATTCCCGTATCCCGGGACGCGGGGGAAGCCGAAATTCTCCAGAAAGGCTTCCAACACCAAGACGCAGAGCATTCCCACGAAAGCGAACCTTAGCGCCTCGTTAATGTATTGCTGTTCGAATTCGTCGATATTCTGCAGGAAACGAAGAAGAGTCCAAATTCCCAGAATCGAGGCTAGAAGGGCGAGCGCCAGCAGCGCGTTGCGCTGGAAGTTGCGCGAGTACTCTGCAAGAGTGAAGGCCGCACTACAGCCCACCGCTGCTGCATAAAAAACCCGGAGTAAGCTCCGCTTCTTTAGGACAAGGGGGTCAACGGGATCGGGTCGAAGCCACATGGGAGCCTCCCCAATTAGGGTTCGAGCAGCCTATACCATCCCGAGCAAAATGTCACCTATAAATATCATTATGATGCTATCTGATATCCAATGGCTGTCTATGACGATCTTCAGAGTCTTTCACTCGGACACGAAAGCAGCGTTCCTGCTAGAAGCAGCCTAGGCGTTGAGTAAACGACAAAGCATCCCTGTCGGTTAACAGGGCTTCACATGATTTCAACGATGACGACTTATTGGAATGAAACGGGGGTGATCAGCGCTGGCAAAGAGATCCGAAACGTGCAACCACTCCCCGGTGTGGATAATAGCTGAATGTCCCCGCCGTGAACTCGGACAGCCCACTGAGCGATCGCGAGCCCAAGGCCGGTTCCACCTGCCTGACGCGACCGGGAATTGTCGACCCGATAGAAGCGATTAAAGATTTTGTCCACATGTTCAGGTGCTATCCCAGGACCGCTATCTACAACTTCCAGGCGAATGGTTTCTGCCTGTTCGCAGTAGACTCGGACATGAATCGTTCCGCCGGCGGGTGAGTATTTCACGGCATTATCGATGATGTTTACAACAGCCTGCGTGAGAAACACGCGATCGCCTTTCATACTCACACCCTCATTACCGTCAATGGTTATGTGCTGCTCTTTCTCTTCAACGAGGACTTCGAAGAGTCCGGCTGCTTGGCGGGCGAGATCCATGACACGGAATACAGTGGGATGCAGTTGGATGCATCCAGCGTCCGCTCGTGAGATCGTGAGGAGGCTATCGATCAGAGTAGTTAGCCGCTTGACTTCCTCGAGCATGCTTCCGATGGCATCACGGTATTCTTCGCGGGAGCCGTCCCTCTGAAGCGCAACCTCACCAACGCTCCGGAGTGACGCTAACGGCGTGCGCAGCTCGTGAGACGCATCTGACGTGAAGCCACGGAGTTGCTCGAAAGACTGCTCAAGTCGTGCCAGCAAGTTGTTAAAAACTCTTGCTAGCTGCCCCAGTTCGTCGCCAACCTCCTCATTGGGGAGACGCTCATTAAGCCGCTCAGATGTGATTTGCTCAGCACGGCGCCCCATCTCCCGCAGCGGCCCTAGGGCGCGCTGAGTGAGTACGTATCCTCCAAGACCCGCCAGGATCAACGCGATTGGCAGGACAAACGACGAAGCCAAGACTAATTCCTTAATGCGTGCCCGAATAGGCTCCTCGCTAAAGGCCAGGCGAATCACAAGAGGACGACCGTCGAGGGGCCAGCGGCGGCTCACCATCCGGACAGGCGTGCCATCATCAAGGCGCGTCGATCGCGGAGAGAATTGATCTTCGCCTTCGCCGGGAAGGGGGGTTCCTCCGAGCGACCGGTGGCCGAGCCGCTCATTGCGATATAAGACGCTACCCTCAGGCGAACGAATTTCCAATAATCGTTCCAGCAAGCGCTTGGAATCCGGATGTTTGTGATAGTCCTCCCGCAGATCCAGATTCCCCCCGGCGTCGAAATACAGAAGCCCTTCCACATTTTCGATTTCCTGAACTGCGTAATGAGTCAGTTGGTCACGCAATTGAAGAAACAGAAAAAAGGCGGTAAAGCTCCAGGTGACCATCAGCACGCTTGCCAGCACAAAGATATACCAAATGGTTAAGCGCGTGCGGATATGTTTGGGACGAAGGTTGCGGATCACGCGTGTTCCCTTCCTTTAACAGACCGGCAATTCGTTTCGAGCAGCGCTACTCCCAGCGAAATTCCCAGCCGTTGTTCAATAGCCATGAACTGAACAGGGCGATCCGGGAGAAACTCGAATCTGTGATCAAATTCCTGCGAGCCTGCGCACTCTGTGTCCATTCGGCAGTAGCTGAGATCACTTTCACGTCCCCTACTAAAATCGCCTTGCCTAGGTTCCATGGAAACAAACTAATTTCTTAAGATTATCTGACCCCAGTCTTCAGAATAACGTAATGCAATCTTATGCAATAACCTGATCCGAAACAATGAAGCCCACTCGCTAATTGAATTAATTGTACGTGCACAAGACGCTGGCGCGAGGGTCAAGAGTGGATCCTGGATGTTAGACGGGTTCTACAAAAGAAGCGAACCCCCACTTTAGCCTGCATAAGCTGAAGCAATTTCTTTTGGAGAGAGAACGTAGAGTCGCTGGGTCCGAAGTAACCGCGATTAAGGGCCCTGGCGGAGAAGGAGAGGAGACGAAAATGGCGAGGATAAGGGCTGGCCACCTTTGTTTTCTGGCGATATCGATTTGCGTTGTGGCACTAACGGCAAATGCACAGTCATTCAGAGTTCAGTGTCCGACCAGCACCATTACGCACCCGGACCCAGGTAATACAGGGGTCAATAATTTGGAACCTGCGTACACCGGTCCGACGCCCATGGCAGTCAATGGCCAGGGATTTTACGCGCCGACCGGGCCCGCGAACGGCGCGATCAAATGCCAGCAGGTCTCGGGTGGGGACGGTTACTCGACGATGGCCGATGGCACGCAGACGTTCATGTTTTCCTTCGGACCTTTGTCTGGACTCTCAAAGATTGCTAACGGCCAGGCCGGCACAGACTTCCCGTACGAGTTCAATTCCATATATCCCGGAATTCTCGCGCCCGGAGATCCAGCCACGACGGATGGGGTGACAGCCAATAGTTGGCCAGGGTTCCCTCTCAATACTGGGGGGTTTACTTGGGACGGCGCCGTTGGACTGACGCCCGACTTGGATGCCATCGCCGACGGTAAGTGCACCGCCCCTTGTCTCGATGGACATGTGGATCCACGTCAAATCATGGATATCGGCGTGATGAATGGCAACATCCCGGCGCCCTTAGTGGCCTTTGATGAGGACGACGAAATGTTCCTCACTCTCACCAACGTGGGTATGATAATGCGGCCGGACCTCTTCGAACAGCACACCATTCACTTCCACGGGTATCCCAACGCTTCGTCCGTGTATGACGGCGTGCCGGACGCCTCGGTGGCCATCAACATCGGCGGCAGCTTCACTTATTACTACTTTTCGCCGGATGCCGGCACATACTTCTGGCATTGCCACATCACGCCTCCCGAGCACTTGCAGATGGGCATGGTTGGGCAGCTTTATGTGCGCCCCCGCCAGGATCGCGTCCCTAGCGGCAACTTGCTTTATGCATCGCTCCAGACGCAACAAGGGGATCTGCGTACGGCCTGCAGACGGCCCGGTGACGGCATCACCCCTAGCGTAACTGCCGCTCCAGACATTCTGTGTGCCAACCCGCTTCCGGCATTCAACACCGGCGCCGCGCAAGGCACTGACAAGCTGGGCAGCCCGCAAAAATACGTCTACAACGACGGCGACGGCTCCACGGCTTATGACACGGAATACGCCCTCCAGATCCACGGCTTCGACCCCAACTTCCACTTTGTCGGCATGACGTTCAACCCAGAAAACTTTGCCACCATGAAAGATAAGTATTTTCTGTTGAATGGCCGCAGCTATCCGGACACGGTTACGCCCGGTCCCCTGGCGACGCAGTCGTCGGATGGCCGAGTGCACTACTCGCAGCCCTTGCCATCGATTATCAACATTCCGGTGGGAGGAAAGGCCTTGCTGCGCATTGCTGACCTGGACGTCTCGGAGTATCAGACGCTGGCCACCTTGGGAATTCCCATGAAGGAAGTGGGCTTTAATGCCAAGCTGCTGCGGGATCAGGAAGGAAATAACCTCGAGTTCTACACCAACTCAATCACGCTGGGCGGCGGCGAGTCGCTGGATGTGATTCTGGACGCCAGCGATGCGGGCTGCGGATCCACTGGGTGCGCGGCAACTCTTTATCCGGCCGGTAGCGTTTTCTATCTCTACACTCCCAATCTCGACCACCTGTCAAACTCCGAAGAAAATTTCGGCGGTCTCATGACCGAGGTGCACATCTGCAACAGCATCACCAATGGTGTCTGCAATTAGGAGAGCAGCAATGAGGGCAACGAAAATGACGAAATCGATCTCGATCACAAGATTGCTTCTGGCAGCCGTAGTGGCGCTCCTACTCGTGGCGACGGCGCACGCTGCGACTCCTGGGATCACTGGCCCGACGTTCAACTTGACGGCGCAGACCGCTTTCCTGAATCAGCCGGATGGGGCGGCGGTTTATGCCTGGGGATATGGCTGCAACGGTGCACCAACTGGATTTGCGCCCGCGGCGATCACGAACGCGACATGTCCTACCATGCAAGTTCCTGGACCTACCCTGATCGTCACGGAAGGACAGACCGTCACGGTGACGCTGACGAATGGCCTTCCCACTTCGGTCGGCAACACCTCGATTCTCTTTCCTGGATTTACCGTGACCACGGGAGGCACAGGAGTTCCCGGCCTACTGACACAGGAAGCGCCACCGGGCGGATCGGTGACCTACACGTTTTTGGCCTCAACTCCCGGTACTCATGCCTACTACAGTGGCACGCAAAGCGACTTGCAAATTGAGATGGGTCTGTACGGCGGTCTGATCGTGCTTCCCGCCAACGTTCCTTCCAGCTGCACTTCTGGTTTGGCCGTTACCAACCAGTCTGTGAAAGGTGTTTGGGGCGAAGCTGACTTCCGGCTGGCGGCTTCTGCATATGACAGTCCGCTGACGTGCTACGACCGGGAGTATCTGTTTCAGTGGTCTGAAATGGATCCCGCCATTCACCGCGCGGCTTTGGCGCAGGTTACCGCGACGCAGGGTTGCGTTGTTACGGACCCCACGTGCAAATTGCAAGTACCGACAGAACCCTATCACCCTGCTTATTTCCTAATTAACGGCCGCTCGATGCCCGACCTTATGGACGCGAACTACGGGGCCGAGTATCCGCACCAGCCCTATAACGGCAATCCTCATATGCATCCAGGCGACCTGACATTGGTTCGTGCTATCGGCCAGGGACGCTGGCAACATCCGTTCCACGAGCACGGCAACCATGTGCGCATCCTGGGGCGCGACGGGAACTTGGTTACCACGCCTGACGGAAATGGTCTCGCCGGGCTGTTGATGTTCAACACCGACACGACTCCTGGCCAGGCTTTTGAAGGGATTTTCTACTGGTCTGGCAGGGGGCTTAACTGGGATCCCTACGCTCATAGTCCCAAGTCCAGCGACCCCTACGCCACTGTTGGCTGTACGCCCGATGCCAACGGTTACAACACGCAGGTGGTCACTCTCGATAAGCTGCACACCATCAACTACTACGAGTGGTGCGGGGACCACAACAAGCCCCTGGAAGTCGCTCCCTTTGGCGATGTCGCTGGCGGCGGCCCAGCCACTCTGCCCGATCCTAACATTTTCACAAACGGTGCTTGGTATGGCGGAACGCCCTATCTCGGTCCCGATGCCACGACGCGCTCGGCCGGGCCTACCGATAATTTGCAGCCCTCCAATACGCAAGCCAACCCAGCCAACGAGCGCGGTTTTGCGTTTATGTGGCACTCCCACAACGAACGTGAAATTACCACCAACAACGTTTTCCCCGGCGGAATGCTAATGATGATGCTGGTTGATTCCCGTGAATTTGTGATCGACGAGTCCAACTGAACTGACGGCGAGGAAGAACGATGCGAAACTATAATTTCAAAGCAATCATCAAAGCCGCGCTGCGAGTCGCGTGCATCCTTCCTTTCGCGGCAGTTGCGGCCTTCGGCCAGCAGCAGGTTAATCTGACTGCGGCACCGGCCACCGCGCCCCTGCCGGATGGGTCGGCGGTGCCGATGTGGGGCTACAGTTGCGGCGCGGCCGTGACTGGCTCGACCGCCACCTGCACCGCTCTGAATCCCGCCGCGGGAGCGGGCATGTGGTCACCTGTCGTGATCACTGTTCCCACGGGACAGGCCCTGACCATCAATCTCACCAACGGTTTGCCCGCACCTGTACCGACCTCAATCACCATCGTAGGTCAAGTCGGCGGCGGTCTCGGAGTTCTCGGCCAAAGGACTACCACGCAAGCTCCGAAGCATGACAACCAGCCGGTGACGTGGTCGACGGCTAACGCTGCGGGCGGAGTCTTTACGCCGCCGCCGCAAGGGCCGCTCGTGCAGTCGTTCGCTACCGAAGTGGCGCCAGGAGCAACCATGGCATTGAGCTGGAGCCTCCTCAAACCGGGCACCTACCTCATCGAGTCTGGCACGCACCCCTCGATTCAAGGACCCATGGGTCTGTACGGGATTTTGGTAGTCACTTGCCCCCCAGGGGCAGCAGTCGGAGCCTGTACGGCGCCTGGCACGGCTTATCCCGTCAATGGCACTAACACTGGAGCTGTGACGTACAACGCGGAAGTTCCTCTGCTTCTGAGCGAAATCGACCCTGCACAAAATAACTCGGTGAACACGGCGGTGAACACCGCAGGGTTCAACGAGTCTTCGACACTCGGACCGTTCCTGGGAGTCGCCATTGCTTCCCTCAAACTCACCTCGGGAGGTTCCGGCTACACGGCCTCGGCTACCGTCAACTTCACTGGCGGAGGTGGCAGCGGCGCTACAGCGAGTGTGACCGTAGATACCACTACCGGGAGCCCGACTTTCGGGCAAGTAACCGGCATTACTCTGTTGACCCCAGGCACGGGCTATACGTCCGCTCCCACGGTTCAGATAACGGATACAGCAGTTACCATACCTGCAACAGCGGTAGCGGCGCTATTACTCCAGCCAAATGGGATTGCGCATTGCAGCGGAGGAGCAGCGGCATGCTACCCACCGGCGGTCAACTACACCCCGCTCTATTATACGATCAATGGAGTTGCCTTCAACAAGACCAATGCGACGGGCTCCTTGTTCGCAGCCACGCCGGGTACAGTGGCCACGCCGGTTTCAGGCAACGTCCTGGTCCGTCTGGTGAATGCCGGCTTGCGCATGCACGTTCCGGCGATCTTGGGCTCGCAGACAATGCAAACGAGCACTTCGTCTGCTGTTGGCGGCTTCTCTCTGATTGCAGAAGATGGCAACCCTCTGCCGGGCCTCCCGCGAGTACAGACCGAAGTGTTCATGGCTGCAGGCAAGACTTACGATGTGATGATCAATGCTCCTGCAACTGGTGCGAACGCTCTCCCCATCTACGACCGAGAGCTTAGCCTCTCTGCCAATGCCACCCAGCGCGACGCCGGTATGCTGGCATACATAAGTGTTAACGGTTCCGCAATTCAGGCAGGCATCCCTGCGCTCGGGGGCGCGACAGCCAACACCGACAATTATTATCTGGTTGCCGGAAACACGCTCACGGTGTCGGATCCGTCCAAGGGGGTTCTCGCCAACGACGTCAATGTTCTCGGTGCTAAAATGTCCACTCCGCCCACCGGCGGTACCGTGGCGCTGAATTTGGATGGCACTTTTACCTATGTGCCCAACGCTGGCACCCTGTCAGATTCGTTCATGTATTGCGGTAACGGCACAACTTCGGGTGCAGCCTGCGCGACGGTGAACCTGAACCAATGTACCGTCGCGGCCGGTTGCCTGGAAGCTGCCAACGGCATCACCGTTAACAACATCGCATTCAACTCGAATGTGGCCACCTACCTTAAAATCCCGTCCCCCGGCGTCTTGTCCGTTGACAGCGACTCGAAAGGCCATCCTCTTTCGGTGAACGTGGGGAGCGTCGTGCAGGGGGCAGGCCTGACCCTTGCAATCGATTCGCATGGCGGGTTCAGCGCAAGCGTTCCAGCAGCGGGAACTTACTACTTCGGTTATTCAGTGAAGAATTCACAGGGGACGGCGAGCACCACAAGTGCGTGCACTGCGGACCCGACCGCGACGGCAGTGGCCGGTTGCGGGTTGGTTTCACTAACTTTCCCAACGGGCAGCGGACTTACAGTTACAGTTCTAGACGGAAAAGACAGAACAAGCACTATTACCGACTATCGCTGGATCATTGAGGAAGACAAGACCCTGTATGTCGACCCCACGAAGACGACAAACCAAGGCCCAAACGGCCCTCTGGTTCCAGTTCTTGGGGTCAACTTCCACACCAGCCACATGACGTTCGTGGCGCAGGGCTGCACGGGAGCCGTGTCTTGCGAAGCGGGCCAGACCGTTTTCGATCCGGTCAGCGTGACTCACATCCCGGCGGTTTGCGATTTAGGTGATGGCGTTTGCAGGTCTGCCACACAAAAGACGGCGGTTCTTCCAGGCGCGGTCGCTCTGGATCCGACCAAGCGCTATTACATCTCGATTTTGCCAGGAGATGCGGGCACCCCGTTCGCTACCGGAAACACCTCGGCCAACTGCGCCAATGGCGCTGGCGCGCCGGGGGCATCCAACTGCGGCCACACCATGGGCGGTGCTTCCATCCTCTTTCCGGCCGCCAATACAGCCGTCACGGCGCTGGTGGAGCCCGGTCCGTTCCCGCCGGGGAAACTCTCGGTATCTGTGTTCGAGGACGACTTCCCACTCAACGGTGAGCAAGATGCCGGTGGCGGAGTCGACGTGCTGGCGACCAACGAGCCGGGTCTAGGGGGGTTCAACCTAGTCCTCGTTGACCAGGCCGGTCGCTTCGGTGATGTGACCGGGCAGATGACCTACGACATGTTTAACCAGCCGTTGTCGAACGCCTTGTCGGGGCAGAAGGATGCGGCCACTGGGTTGGATGCTTGCCCGATTGCGAATCAGGCTACGAGTGATCCGACTCAGGTGGGCATCACAGGCATGATTGTGACCTGCCCGAAGTACGAATCGGACGGCAAGACTCTATCCCCGCTGGCGGGGCAGGCCGTCATTGCCAACCTGATGCCGGGATTTTACAGCGTGATAGCTACGCCAGGGGCCGACCGGATTGCCCGAGGTGAAGAGTGGCTGCAAACCAACACCCTGGACGGCCAGAAGGCCCACGATGCGTTCATCCGCATCGGAGAGCCGGCCTACTTCCAGGAGTATGGGCCGGCGGGTTACCACGATTCCATCGGCTTTGCCAACCCGGCGATCATCAATGCCCGAAAAGCTGGAGTCTGCGGTGGTAGCGACCCCAACCTCACGGGTAAGAACTGCACCAATTCCGTGACGGGCAAGATCACGAGCGCTCGCGTGAGCCGGCCGCCCGATGAGAGACTCTACAGCAGCGGTTCGCACGATGCGTACTATTGGACCCAGTGCTACGTGAGCTTCGGAGATCCCGATGGCGAAAATTTCGCGTTCACAAAGTGCAACGCCGATGGGACCTTCACCCTTTCGGGTCTTCCTGATGGTTCTTGGCGACTCACCATCTTCGACCAGTGGAACGATCAGATCGTGGACGGCCTGTCAACGCCCGTGTTTCTGTCTGGCGGCAAACTCGTCGATATGGGAGACATTCCGGAACAGCAGTGGCAGACGAACGTCTATACGCGAACTTTCATTGACGACAACAAGGATGGCGTCTCGCAGTCTACTGAGGCGGGAATTCCTCTGATTAACACCACCGTTCGGTACCGCGACGGCAGCCTGGCCAACAACCTACTGACGGACTTCACGGGTACCGCCAATTTCAACGAGACGTTCCCGCTATTCGCCTGGTATGTCGTTGAAGCGGATACAACTCGTTATAAGACGACCGGTATCCACACGGTCTACGACGTGGGCGGGCCTGCTGACGGCTCAGCGGCATGCAGCCAAACGGGCTATCCGGCCTGCGGAAACTCGACCATCGGCAAGTTCCTGGCGAACACCGCCGAAAAGATCTCTCTGCCGATCAACCTCCGCGTACCGGGCGCGGTCTATTGCGCCAACGCGGACTGCACCGGTGCGTCGATCCAAAATGGACCGAGCAGCAGCGCGCCTCCCACTAGCGGGACCACCTACCTTTCGAGCGGCCGAATCGATGCACCCTGGGTTGCGGCTGAGGGCTGGCAGGGCTTCATTGGCCAAAACAATTTCATCGAATTCGGTAAGACGCCGTACGCGCCTGGAGAGAATGGAGGCATCCACGGACACGTTGTCTATGCGTCTACACGGCCGTTTGATGATCCGTATATGCTCGTTCAGACGCAATGGGAACCGCTGATTCCGAATGTCACTATCAATCTCTACCAGGAGGGCACAGCGCCCGATGGCAGCCAATCCCTGAAGTTGGTCGACACCACCCAGACCAGCAGTTGGGACGATTGGTCGCAGGGCTTCCGATCCGATGGCATGCCCAACATGAACTGCCCGGGGCAGGGGAGGGATACAGGTACAGCCGCTGATCTCTTCTTTTTCACGTTGTTTAACCAGCCGAACTACCTCAACCTGTACAACTCCCAGCACGGCGGGCCCGCCCCGACGGCGCTGCCCTACAACTCCCAGTTCAAGTGCTATGACGGCTTGCACAGCTTTAACCAGCTCCAGCCGGCGCCTTACGACGGCATGTACTCGTTTCCCAGCGTCACCGGCCTGGACCCCATGACAGGAAAACCCACCGGGACGAACTGCACCGGCTGTACAAAGAACCCTGACTCGACTGATCCCTATCGGTTTGGCCTCCCCATGCTGCCCGCCGGCAAGTACGTGGTGGAAGTGGTTCCGCCTCCCGGCTATGAGCTGGTGAAAGAGGAAGACAAGAACATTCTGATCGGCGACAATTTCATTGCCCCGATCACGCAGGAGTTCGGCGGCTTGGGTAACATATTTATCCTTCCCGACCAGGCTCAGGTCGCCAGCGCTTACAACCCGTATAACCCCCAGAATCCAACGCAGAGCTTCGGAGCCAGCCCGAACAATGGGATAGTCCCCGCGTTTGTGCCCGAGCCCACTTGGCCGTGCGTCGGCGAAGCGCGAATTGTGCCCGACTACATCAGCCTCTTCCCGCAAACCCAACAAGTAGCGCCGTTCGCCGGTGCTAGTCGCAACCTCTGTGACCGCAAAGAAGTGACGTTGGGCGACCAGATGGGCGCCATTGCCAAATTCTTCCTTTACACCTCGACGCACATCGCCGCAAAAACCACCGGCATCATCACGGACGACTTCACTTCGGAATTCGACCCGTTCTCGCCGAGTTTCGGTGAGAAATTCTCGCCGGCCAACTTGCCAGTGTCCTACAGGGATTGGACCGGAGCCGAAATTTCCCGCGTCTATACTGACTGGTGGGGAGTCTTCGACGGTATGACTTACTCGACCTGGGAAGTGAACCCGCCCAATCCGACCGGGTATGCACCCACCATGATGGTCACCTGCATGAACGACCCCGGACCGATTCCCGATCCGGCCCACCCCGGGCAAATGATCACCGATCCCTTGTTCAACCCGTACTACAGCCAGTTCTGCTATGAGAACCCGTTCATGCCAGGAGCAACCAGCTACTTGGATACGCCAGTGGTACCCACAGCTGCCTTTGTCTCGGCGGGGTACAACAATCCCGACTGCAACTACCCAGATGCCACGCCGGCCATTAGTGAAGTGGATGGCGATGGCGTTGGACCTTGGGTGAGTGCAGCGGGCAATACTCTCACGATCAAGGCACTGGGCGACCAGATGGTGAACAACTACGCCTATTCTGGGCCCGCAGCCACTGCGGCTCCGTACAATCAGAAGACCATCAAGCGTCATTATGGCTTCGGCAACACGAAGGGAAGCGGAAGTGTGACCATCGGCGGGAGAACTGCGCCCGTTGTGCCCGGAGGCTGGAGTGACACGCAGATCACTGTCACAGTGCCTGAAAACGTGCCCAGCTGCGCCGTCCAGCAGCAAGTGCAATATGGAGGCCCAGACGGCACCACATCCCCGTTCGCGCGATGCGGCGAACTTGTGATCACGGCAGCCAACGGCAAACAATCGGTCGACACCGTGACGGTCACGATCGGCGGCAAAGCGCCGACCCACGTCCCCACCTCGGGCACGATCCAGAGTGCGATTGACGCCGCCGCCCCTGGCGACCTGATCATCGTCGACCCCACTTGTCTGGCAGCTGGTGCGCAAGTTCCGTGTACTACAGCGGGAGGAGCTACAATCTCCGCCTCTGCCCACAATGAACTGTTGATCATGTGGAAGCCGGTCCGGCTGCAAGGCGTCGGAGCCGCCTCCACCGTCATCAACGCGAATACCCACCCCGCGGGCAAGTTGGATCCCTGGCGCCAGCGGATAGATTGCCTTTTTGGAGTAGCCCTCAACGGCCAACCCTACACTTCCGGCACCGGCACGAATCCTTATGATTCCACCGGAAAGGTCGGTTGCCCTGGGACGGGTTGGCAGTACTTCGCCGGCGGCCCCAACAATCCACAGGTGGATCGGATTCCGCTCGAAGGGATTGTGGGCTGGGATACCACTGTCAACGGCAACCTTGCAGAGTTGCTGCAGGAGCCCTCACTGATGGGAGCGTACGAGGGTGCTGGAATTACGGTCGTGGGGAAAGGCGTAAATATTCCGCCTGGATCGGCGAATGTGTTCGGAAACGGATCAGAAGCCAATTTCCCGACGGGCAGCACGCTTCTTACCTCCGCCAATTGCGGGACCGGCAGCGCGGGTGCGGATAACTATGTTGCCAATCCATTCCCGAGCAACTTCCAATGCAATCCGTCGAGCATCGATGGCTTGACCGTCTCCGACAGCTCCCAAGGCGGGGGCGGCATCTTCCTGCACGCCTGGGGGCATAACCTGCAAATCGCCAACAACCGGGTCACGAACAATGCCGGAACGCTGTCGGGCGGCATCAGCGTCGGGCAAGGTGAGTTTCCCGACGCGTATCTCGCGCCCAATAGCGGAGTCACAGCTCCAGGCTCTTGCCAGGATAGCCCGATCGCGAATACTCAGTTGCCGTACTGTCTTAACTTGAACGTGAACGTAAACCACAATATGGTTGTCTCGAACTCCTCCACCGGGGACGAATTGTTCTCAGCCACGCCGGCGGGTGGGGGCGGCGTTAGCTTCTGCACCGGCGCCGACTTTTACGAGTTCAACTACAACTGGGTGTGCGGCAATATCAGCACGGGTGACGGCGGCGGCGTCGCTCATCTTGGGTTCAGCTATAACGGTCACATCGAGCACAACCAGATCCTGTTCAATCAAAGCACCAACCCGACCATCCCAACAAACGGCGGCGGACTCATCGTTATGGGCGCGGCCCCAGATGGCAGCACGATTGTCAACGGGGTTGTCACGGAATGCGGCAGCGTGACCGACAACGATTGCGTGCCTGGGCTGAGCGACGGCGTCGGTCCCGGTACTGTGATTAATGCGAACCTGTTTCAGGGCAACGCTGCGGACAGCGGCAGCGGCGGCGCCATACGCTTCCAGGCCGTGAACGGCGCGGACGTGCCCCGCTTCCCTGCCAATCCGGAGAGATGGTACTCAGTCCAAGTTACCAACAACATCATCAACAACAACGTTGCCGGCTGGGACGGAGCTGGAGTATCGCTGGAGGACTCGCTCGAGGTGAACCTTGTCAACAACACTATCGTTTCCAACGATACGACGGCCTCGTCAGGAATACTCTTCAGCACCATTGGGGCTCCCTTGGCCAGTACGCAGTCGCCGCCCCCTACCACTACGAATAATGGGACAACATCGCTACCTCAGCCCGCTGGCCTGGTGACCATGCAGAACAGCCCGCAGCTCACCTCGTCTTTCACCACTGGGGCGATTACCTGCCCCACGGGCCATTATTCCGGCGCCTTGGCGACCAATGGAACCTGCACGAAGGTTTCGTATCCGCTCCTGGATAATAATCTATTCTGGCAGAACCGTGCCTTCAACATCGGCGTGGGCGCCTTAAGTCCAGCCGTCCAGCAGAACATCGTCACGATGTTTAACGCGATCAGCGGGACCCCAGCGGCGACCCAGCCGGCAGCGGATGCCACAACAGCAAACGGCAACGGTTTCATCATCACAGGTGGCACCGGCGCTTGCACGCCCGGGGCAACCTACTGGGACATCGGCGTGCGCGGCGACACGGGACCGGGCAACCACGATTCGGGCTTCACGCTCGCTCCAACGTATTCGGTCCTGACGAACTCGTCCGAAAATGGTAACGGCACGAATAACTTCCTGGCCACCAACCCGGCCTTTGTTGGCGAGTACTGCAACGGTTCGCGAGTGCCGCCAGAGAACGGGGGGATGGGCTACAACGTGCCTGCGGGCATTTCGGACGCGACCTTGCCCAACCCCATCTTCAGCCTGACGCCTTCCGCGACGGTGGACGAGGGCAACAACTGGATCAACGTCAGTTGGGGCCCCTTGACGATGACCAACCCGGTGTCCGGCGCCCTACTCGGCGACTATGAGCCAGCGGCTGGTTCGCCGATTATTGATGCCATCCCCACGAGTTCTCCGACCTTCGCGGTTACGCCGAGAACGGACTTCTTCGGCAATCCGAGGCCGGATCCCGCCGTACCGAATAGGTTTGACGTCGGCGCGGTCGAGTTCCTAAACAGTGCCAATGGACCGAAGCTGTCTTCAATCACTCCCAACACCGGGCTGCGTGGCACGAATGTTGCCGTGACCTTAATCGGCAGCGACCTGGTTGCCCTGGCAGGCGCCACCTCAGTGAACGTTTCCGGTGCCGGCGTGACTGTCACCTCAATCACAGTGGTCAGTGACTCTGAAATCATGGCAACCTTTTCAATCACGACCACTGCAGGGCTGACCACCAGAAACGTCACCGTCACGACCCCGAACGGAACCAGCAACGCCGTGACGTTCACTGTATTTGGGCCGACTCTGACCTCGATCGCTCCCAACACTGGCGCACAGGGCACCAGCGTTAACGTGACCTTTACCGGCACGAACCTAACGGGGGCCACGATGGGGAACGGGTTTGGTAACCTCATCACAGCGACCAACTTTGTAGTGGTGAATTCCACGACGGTCACGGGAACTTTCAACATCGGACCCAGCGCGCCAACCGGTGTGAGAAATGTAAGCCTCTCCACACCGGCCGGACTCACCAACACTCTTCCGTTCACGGTGGTCGCTCCGCCAGCTCCGACGCTGACGGCGATCAGTCCCGTGTCGGGCCTGCGCGGCACCGCCGTTCCGGTGACCCTCACGGGCACGAACTTCACGGCGACCGGAACGACGGTGGCAGTGGCTGGTGGAGGCGTAACAGTGAGTGGCGTTAACGTGGTCAGCGCAACTCAGATCACGGCGACCTTCACTATCGCGGCGAACGCATCCCTCACGCCGGCAACCAGGACCGTCACCGTGACAACGCCGGGCGGAACCAGCGGCGGCGGCGTGACGTTCACGCTGCTCGGCCCGTCCCTAACCTCGATCGCACCTACTACGGGGGCGCGCGGCACCGTAGTTCCAGTGACCCTAACTGGGACCGGCTTGACCGGAGCTACGGCAGTCACCGTGTCTGGAGCCGGCGTCACGGTTAGCGGCGTTACCGTGGTGAATGATGCTACGGTCACGGCGAACTTCACAATCACGGCTACCGCCGGGCTTACACCGAGGACCGTCACTGTTACCGCGCCGGGCGGAACGAGCAACACCGAGACGTTCACCGTGGTCAACCCGCCAACAGCGACGTTGACTTCGATCTCCCCCATCTCGGGCCTGCATGGCACGGCCGTTGCGGTAACCCTAGTCGGCACCAATTTCACCGCGACCGGAACGACTGTAGCCGTGTCTGGTAGCGGTGTCACTGTAAGTGGCATCACCGCGAGTGCTACCGGGACACAGCTCACGGCCACCTTCGCCATCACGTCTGGCGCGGCACGCACCCCGAGAAACGTTACGGTAACCAACCCATCCGGAACAGCCAGCAACACCCAAACGTTCACGGTGAACTAACTAGCTCCAGCAGGCCGGACATCGAGGCGACGCCTTGGATGTCCAGCCTCTTACGACGACGAGAAACAGAACGAACCAACTGGAGGATAAATCAAGCATGCTTGACCATTACACTTTACGGGACACAAAGACAATGCTCCTCGCAGGAGTTTTCGCCGGCGGCATTTTGGTTCTTGGGGTAAGCGCTCAGTCCACCGCTACGGCTCCAGCCGGATCGGCTCAGACGGCCGGGCTCCCGGCCCACTATCAACCAAATCACATGGCCAGACACGCTGTGGCCTTTTATAGGGCCATCTGGGGAGTTGAGTCGTTGAGAGTAAAGTCCGCGGAGTCGGGAGAGATCATACGATTTTCATACCATGTGCTCGACGCGGACAAGGCCAAGCCACTCAACGATAAAAAATCCGAGCCTTTCTTGATCGATCCGCAGGCGGGGGTCAAGTTGGTGGTCCCGTCGTTGGAAAAGGTTGGGCAACTGCGTCAGAGCAGTACGCCCGAGGCGGGCAAGTCCTACTGGATGGCTTTCTCTAACCCCACCAGGGCGGTGAAACCTGGAGACCGAGTCAACGTGGTGATTGGGCAATTTCGCGCGAGCGGACTTGTAGTGGAATGATCCGCCCATTGCGACAGAGAATATCACCACCCAAAGAGTGTTGGTCAATCTGGAGCTTGAGGAGTCCCTCTATTCGAAACCGGATATAGGAGCCGCCTCGAATGGCAAATCGAGGGCAGCCCCAGGGCGGAGTTGATGAAAGTAATCCAGTTTGTCGGTCTGTAGTGGCTGGAAGACTGTGCTATCGGAGGTTTTGAAAATGTCGGGACAAATGTTGCAGATACCTGCGGAGCAGGTCATGGCTATTATCAATCCAGAGGATGCAGAAAGGTGTGTTCCGCCCGATTCGGCTGCGACATTTGAAAAGGTTGCACACCGATATATAGCCGTCAAGGAACTGAGATGGGGAGCTCACGCGGGGGCTACGGCAAAGAGTATTGTTGGGAAGCAACTGATTGGCAATCTCGGTCATCGGCGCGTGGACGAACTGACCGCCATGGAGATCCAGATATTCGTAAACGGCATGGTGATGAACAACGCGAGCATCTCTCTTCTGAACAAGGTCGTTGAGCACTTGCGCGCGATTCTTGACCTTGCACAGGAATTGAACCTCATTACGCGCAACCCTATGCGAGGCTACACGTTCAAGTTGGAGTACAAGTCCCGAAAGCAGAAATCGGAGCGCTACCTGAGCCTCGATGAATGTCGAGCACTTCTGTCTGAGCTATCCGGCCGGGACCACCTCATAGTCCGCTTGTTCATTCAGCTTGGAGTGCGCCCGGAGGAGCTGTTCGCGCTTCGGCGTAATGACGTCCATGATGAATTCATCCGAATTGATGAAGTCTTCACTATGGGGCAGATCAGAGAAGCGCATCCAGCGGAACACGATGTCTATGTATACGTACCCCCAGGCCTGCGGCAAGAACTCCGTGCCTGGATGGCATCCACTCGCGGCAACGATGAAGACTGGTTGTTCCCCGCCGCACGCCCGCGAGGGTCCAACAATCTGCCTCCGATCCTCCAAGCCAGTTTTCGAAACGGAGTCCTCAAGCCAGCGGCGAAAAGGGCCGGCATCTCTAACTTGGATATGCTCACGCTGCGACGGACGTGCGCCGCACACTTCGGGAACAAGGCGAGTGCCGAGGACGCGCAGGCGCAGATGCGCCTGTCCAGCCGGTTCACTATCATTAAGTATTCCCAGCAGCGCCTGTCAGATTCATTGAAGAGTGTGGCCATGGCACTCGAAGCAGAGATGTTTACGAATGCCGAGCCGCACTGTCCGCGCGGAGAAAATCCCAAATCAGGTCGTCCCGACGATCTTACGCACACTCTTGAAACCTCTCAGCCGCCTCTTTGAACTTCTCAACTGACTTGACCTCCCCAAAAATCCAGGAGTACAAAGGAGGCGAAATCGTTCCCTCACCGCGGTAGAGCACGAGCTGATTCGAGCGTTCGCCAATGCGAGATTTCCCAGAAAGCCGAGTATCGAGCCGAGGGTTCAGTCCAAATGCCATTTATCGCTGGAAGAAGGGTAGCAAGGGGTTCCGGCTCGGTAGGGCTTTCGCCTAGAAACCTTGGCAGCACGATTCGAAAGAAGCTTCTTACGTCCAGGCGCATAGGGGCAATCTATCAACAGAGGCTACATAAAACGAGTAGGTACTCGGCTTTTAACCTCCGCGTGAGCTAACATCTTGGCATTGTCGCTCTTGCCGTGACCGCTTCGGACCACAAAGCCGGCGGTGCGGCCTCGTACCAGTCGCGCGCCATCTGGTTGCCGGGCCGGGATGATTTGGCCAGGCAAACTACGACGTTCTCACGATAAAATACAGGGAAAGTCATAAACTGAGAAAGACAGCCCATGAGGATTCTGGTAGTCGAGGACGAAGTGAAGTTGGCCAAGGCCTTGAAAGAGGGTCTTGAAGGCGAAGGCTATAGCGTCGCCGTCGCACACACTGGTGAGGAAGGTTTTTATCTGGTCGAAACGGAAGACTTCGGCTTGGTGGTCCTAGATGTAATGCTGCCAGGCCGAAGCGGCCTCGAAATCTTGGGGGCCATACGTCGGCGCCGTTCTAAAATGTCGGTTCTGATCTTGACAGCCAGAGATACGATTGAAGATAGAGTTTTAGGCCTCAATACCGGCGCTGATGATTACTTGGTGAAGCCCTTCGCCTTCTCTGAACTTCTGGCCCGCATTCGAGCGCTGTGTCGCAGAGGGGCGCCTGACCCAGTTTCAAAATTGGGAATTGCTGATCTTGAAATGGATGCCGTCGGGCGCTTGGTAATGCGCGGCGGTCAACCGCTGGATCTTACGCCGCTTGAGTTCGACCTTCTTGAATATTTATTGCGTAACCGCGGACGCGTTGTGTCGCGTGAAATGCTGGCTAGTGACGTCTGGAAAGCAGCGGGCCGTAATATCCCCTTAAATAATGTCATCGACGTCCATGTTGCCCGACTGCGTGGGAAAGTAGACGGACGATTCGAAAAGAAACTTGTCAAGACAGTGCGGGGGGTAGGGTTCGTTGTGCGCGAGGACACCAACGCCCAGGCGTTACGAGGGCGCGGGCTAAAGCCACGGGAGTGGTGAAATGGATTCGTAGTTGCATCTGGCGCCTCCTAGGAGGGGTAGCCCGCCCAAAGGCAGCAAGCCCGGGACGATTCGAACACCCGTAAACAGTTCGTTGTTTCGTCCCAAACGATGAGCCGATGGGCGAGGGCGACCGTGGCGAGACACGTGTGCGCTTGGCACAGCCTATCTGTCCAAGGTAATTTCGGAGTTCACATGTGCCTGCGGCCTACCCATAGGGATGAAAATCACACCGCGTTAGTGCACGTTTGATTAGTCTGGCGTGGGACGGAAAAGACCGCGCGGATCGTGTACGTGGAGAAATGAGGAATTTCTGAGGGACACTAAGGGGGCACAAAGGATTCCCTCCCTTTCCTTTCAATACCATAGAAGGCCGGGCTGCACCGCAAAACTCCTCTGTTACCATATCGCTGGTGGATTCAAATCCCACACGCTTCCGCCATATCCAATAGAGATGACGGCAGTTGCAAAAAAATGAGGCGGCAAAAGGTTGCATTAGCGGCAAAGAGACCGGTTTGTGATTTGATTTTGAACGGCCTGGGGCGGCTAGAAGGGACTTGTCCGGGAATCCGAAGGTCCGATAGCGATTGCGGCATGTATACTGCTCATAGCAGAGGTTATGGTTCCCATGCCGATGTTTTTCCGGCTCAAATCCTTCTACAAGTTAGGGTCAAAATTCGACGCGATGATCGTTACCCTCGTGACCGGGCTGTTTCTTTTTTCTGGCTGTGAATCAAGGCGCTCTCCGGACACCGCAGCCCCGGCAATTTCCAGCAACCGTCTGGAACTGGTGTTTGCCTATGGTTCCGAAAAAGAAAAATGGATCACCGCGGTCACCAATGCTTTCAATTTTTCCGATCACCGCACCAGACAAGGTCAGCGCATCTACGTCCGCGCCATTCCCATGGGTTCCGGTGAAGCCATCAATGAAACGCTGGACGGACGCCGTCAACCTCATCTCATCAGCCCCGCCTCGTCCGTCTTCGTCGAGATCGGCAATGCGCGTTCGCGACGTCAATCTGGCAGTGACCTCGTCGGAGCCACCCAGAATCTGGTCCGATCGCCGGTCGTCATTGCCATGTGGAAGCCGATGGCCGAATCGCTCGGCTGGGGCAAAAATCCGATCGGGTGGTCGGATATTGCAAAGGTAGCGCGCAATCCAAAAGGATGGGCTGCCTACGGCCATCCCGAGTGGGGCAAGTTCAAGTTCGGGCACACACGCCCGCCCTACAGTACCAGCGGCCTGAATTCGCTGATCATGGAGGTTTACGCTGCGTCCGGTAGAACTTCCAACCTCACCTTGGCCGACGTAAGCAGCCCTCGAACCACCGATTTCCTGGCCGACATAGAAAAATCCATTGTCTACTACGGCAGTTCCACGGGGTTTTATGGCAGGCTGATGTTTTCAGGCGATCCGCAGAATCTCTCCGCCGCGGTTTTGTACGAAAACATGGTCATCGAATCGCTTTCCGGCTCCGAGCACCCATTTCCCATCGTCGCCATCTATCCCAAGGAAGGCACCTTTTGGAGCAACCACCCGGTCGGAATCGTCGAACGCAGTTGGGTCACGCAGGAACATCGCGAGGCGGCCAAAATCTATATCGCGTATTTGCTCGAACGCCCGCAACAAGAAAAAGCCATCGCCTTCGGTTTCCGCCCGGGAGATGTCAATGTGCCGCTTGCTTACCCGATCGATGCCGCTCACGGTGTAAATCCGGCGGAACCAAAAATCACCCTGGAACTTCCATCCGAACCGGTAGTCGAGAAAATACTCGGGCGCTGGGGCCGTCAAGAAACCGACGGAAAACCACACAAAGGCGGATAGCCGACCAGCACCGATGATCTCGATTCCGAGAGCCCACGCCGCCTTGACCAGATCTCACGGAGACTTACAGTCCACGAACACGAGAGAATGAGATTTCGGGACGAGAATCGTGGGTTGACAAACCTGATAGACGAAGTCGGAATTGAAGCGGAGGAATTGTGAAAAACACGCGCACATGGGGGCGAGGATTCAATTTGAGCACCTGCCGCAGAATGGTGTTGTTTATTATTCCGTTTGCGCTCCCCCAATCGAATCGTGCACAGGAAAACGTGAGTTCGGAGACTTGGCATTTTGCCGTTTCAGGCGACTCGAGAAATTGTGGCGACGTAGTCATGCCGGCAATCGCGGAAAAGGTGCGTGCAGAGCATGCCTCCTTCTACTGGCATTTAGGAGACTATCGAGCCATCTACGACTTTGATCAGGACATCAAAGACCGAAACCCAACTATGACCGTCATCTCGTATGAGAGTTCCGCTTGGCAGGATTTTATCAACCGGCAGCTGAAGCCGTTCGCGAACATGCCAGTTTACTTGGCACTTGGTAATCACGAACTCATACCACCGAAGACCCGTTCAGACGCGCTGCTGCAATTCGCTGATTGGTATAACGCACCGGAACTGTCAAAACAGAGGCTTACTGACGATCCTTCCGATCACGAATTGCGGGCGTACTACCACTGGACGCGGAAAGGCGTCGATTTCGTTACGCTCGATAACTCAACAAAAGATCAGTTCGACGACGGACAGATGAAGTGGCTTGCCGCGCAGTTGGACAGGGATGCGAAGAACGTCGACGTGCGGAGTGTGGTCGTCGGAATGCACGAGGCGTTACCGGACAGCACGTCAGCTGGCCACGGCATGAACGAAAGTGCGCAAGGAACTGAGAGTGGGAGGAACGTGTATCGGTGGCTCGTCGAGTTCCGAAGGAAAACCCACAAGAACGTATACGTGTTAGCCAGCCACTCGCACTTCTTCATGGACAATGTCTACAACACGACCTGCAGGCGAGAGCATCCTGACGAGGTTCTTCCTGGTTGGATCGTCGGAACCGCCGGAGCTCCGCGGTATCGGCTGCCGGCAGATGTGAGCGGCTCGGCGCAGCACCTCACGGATGTCTATGGTTACTTACTCGCGAGCGTTTCGCGGGACGGAACGATTCAGTTCGAATTCAAGCAAGTCAATGAGGCGGATGTGACGGAGTCCACTCGCAAAGATTACAAAGGCGAGTTCATCCACAGCTGCTTCGCCGGGAATTCCTCCACGTATGTTCCGGAGGGCGCAAGCTGCCCAATGAAATAATTAGGCAGGGTGAGAAACGGCCGATAGTGGGGGAGGGAAGAAAGAAAGTTTCGTAAATTCCGATCCAGTTTCAGCAGACGGAGAATTGTGGGTGCGATCTGCGCGGTTCTGGACCGGGGCGTGAATCTCGTGAGCAGCGAAAGCAGGATTGGAAATCAATAGAGGCACGTGCTCCCCTTCCCCAGACCCCAACCCTTGCTAGGAGATGCAAAGACGTTGAAATGAAGTCGGAGACTGTGCCCAAAGTTTTTGTGACACTTAAGGGGGTCACCCCAAGAGTTGGGTCCAAAGTGGGTCCAATAAGCCACAAAAACCACCTAAAACCAGGGTACATGAGGTACGCAGAGCCAAGACAAATCAGCGAGATAGCAAATCAGAATTTAACTACGAACCAGAAGGTCGGGAGTTCGAGTCCCCCCGGGCGCGCCATTTTCTTCAGGGTCCGGCCCGGACACATGGGTTACACAGCGTACCTAAGACATAGGTAACACTTTTGGGCCGAACGGATTTTCGAGCGGTTCGAGCACCCGACTCAGTCCGCGCTGCAGTCCAGACTTGTGAGTGTGTTCAGAACGAGACGCGCGTCGACAACATCCAGCGATGATTGTACGTATGGAACTGGGTCGCCGCGATTTGTACGCCCACCGCGGAGGACAGCCGAAATCGTCCCGCAAGGTGCGTGCGCCCAATTCCAAGTCCAGGTGTCAGGAACAGTTGCGTCTCGCCCCTATTCTTGCCAGTTGTGTATAACGTGGAGTTCGCTTCCAGTTCGGGCCAAAGTTTCCATGCCGCCCGATATTGGAGCGCCGTGTTCCACAGCAGTTGTCTACCCAACTTGGCCGTGTCTCCTGCAGGCAGATTGACGCCCAAAGTCGACTGCACGTCAAATCGCCTCCAGCCTTTGCCGAACGCCATCGTTGGCGTCACCACGGCTTCACCTGCCCCATACCGATGCGAACCCGTTGGCGCAGTTGCGGCCAGCAAAAACGTCACCAAATAATTGCCTTCCGCTAGCTCCGCCGAAGAGATGCGGAATTTCAACATGAGGGGCAAGTCACCGAAGCCGCCAGGTGGACCATTCGGAGACACCAGCGTGTAGGTTGGCACACCTATGAGGATCTGCGTGCGCGAGCTGGTGATCAACTCCAGGCCCTTGTTTCCACCAAATTGGAAACTCCTGTTTCCGCCGCTGGCTGGTTGATCCCAGATATCGTAGCGGAACTCCTGTTTCAGGCGTCCTGATGTGGTTGCCAGAGGAGAAAGCCAGTCCGGTTGCGTCGCTTGCACATGCTCTCCCAGGTCGAGCCACACGTGAAACAAATTCCGCTTCCGCTCTTTTCCTTTCTCTTTCTCAATGGGCACCTGCGCAGCTCCATTGTTCTGGCTGTCCTGGCATCCAACGGGACTCCCATCCCTTCCGCCTTTCTCATGATCCACGCAAGTGGATTGACCTTTCTTCGGAGCGTCATCCGGTCTTGCGCTCGGGAGAAGCACCATCACGGCAAAGGCCAGGGTTATCGCGCTTCTGGTGGCCCCGAATTGGATTTTCCAGTGCATTACGCCTCTAAAAATAAAAACGGCCACTGCCAGATCTAACTCTGACGGTGGCCGCTCAAGATCAGCTTAGGAAACTCTCTATGCCGTCAGCCTCCACGCGCCGTGTCGCAGACACGGACAGCAGCACGAGGCCTTCCGGCCCTGAACACCATTGAGTTGCGGTGTGAAGTTCAACACAAGTCCTTTTACGTCGAACCAGTTCCTAATGATGGAGCGCAGTGCCTCCGGCGTCCAATCCATTATTTGCATTCATTGTAATAAGAAAAATGAACCACGACGCGGTAACTCCGGACAAGTCGGATTGCCGGAAATCAAGTTCAGTCCCAGGACTTTACTTTTCCGACTAGGACGTTAGTACCCCAGTTCTTCGCATTTTAGGTACGGAGCAAGGAGTGAGGCACTCAATCGTTGTCGGAGGGGCGCACGGAACTGCGCGCGCGGCCGAGAAGGTGACTCGCCCATTCGGTCCACGGAAGGGCTTCGAACTCCGCCAGGTAGGAATACGCCACCGGCACGACTAGCAAGGTCAGCAGCAAACAAAGGGTCTGCCCACCGATGATGGTAACCGCGATAGAAGCGCGCTGCTCCGATCCCGCACCGATGCCGATCGCCACTGGGATCAGCCCGGCGATGATGGAAAGCGTGGTCATTAGGATGGGCCGCAGGCGGACGCGATTCGCTTCCTGAATCGCGTCTCGCACCGGCATGCCCTCGGAGCGCAATCGATTGGTGTAATCCACCTGGAGGATGCCGTTTTTTTTCACGATGCCGAGCAACAGGAACATTCCCAAAGCGCTCCACAGGCTTAGGGCGCGGCCGGTGATCAGCAAGGAGAAGAGTGCGAAAGGCACACTCAGGGGCAGCGTCAGCATGATGATGAAGGGATAGGTGAAGCTTTCAAATTGCGCCGCCAAGACCATATACATGAAGATAGACGCCAGCAGCATCGCCAACAGAAGATTCCACGTCGTCTCTTCCAGAACCTTCACTTGTCCTGAGAAAAGGTATGAATACCCGGCGGGCAATCCGACTTCCTTAATAGACTGCACGGTGTGCGCTGCCGCGAGGTCAAGCGGATATCCGGCTGCCACGTTGGCGAAGACACTGACTTGAAATTCACGGTTGTAGCGCTGGAGCGTCGCGGGCCCCGAGCCGCGCCGGATAGTGGCGACGTTTTCGAGACGCACCTGTCCCAATTTGGTTGAGGGTACCATCATGCGCGCGAGCACGTCGGGGTTGTCACGCTGCTCTTGAAGCAATTGCATGGTGACGGGATACTGTTCCGAACCTTCCTTGAAGCGTGTAATCTCGTCCTCGCCGGAATAGAAAAGTCTGACGGCATCGCTGACGTCAGTCATGCGCACGCCGATGTCCGCGGCCCGCTGCCGGTCCACCTTCACCTGAAGCTCGGGCGTGTTCAGGTTTAGGCTGGGATTGACGTCCACCAGTTCTGGATAATTCATCATTCGTCCGGCAGCCTGCTTGCTGAGTTCTGCCAGCTGATTGAGATCCGGACCGCGGATGACCGCGGCAATCGGAAAATAGATTTCGCCGCCCAGCACAGAAGGCAGGCGCACGTTGTAAGTCATGTTCCTGTAACTTGAGAGGATTCCACGAACCGCAGTGGCCATTTGCGTGTGGCTGCGCTTTCGCTCGCCGCGCGGTACAAGAACGATGAAAAAGTGCGCATGATTCGTGGGTCCGTGCGTAAACGATTGGACGAGCGCCACCTCCGGCAACGCGATTATGCGCTCCGCCATTTCCTGCGCAAGCTTCGTCGTTTTCTCAAGCGAAGTGCCTTCGGGAAGTGTGAAGGAACTGTTTAGCTCAGATTGATCATCGGCGGGAATCCAGTCGCGCCCCACCAGATGATACAAACCAAACGTGGAGAGAAAAGTCGCAATGCAAATCAGGATGATCACGCGGCGGTGCGCGAGGGACCAGCGCAGCATCCTCAGATACAAGACTTCCAGCGCGTGCAGGAACCCCTGGGAGCGCGCCTTCTTTTCGCCTCCGCTCAGCTTCAGAAAGCGCGAGCTCATCATCGGCGTCAGCGTGAAAGCCACCAACAACGAGACGAGTATGGCCATCGCCATTGTCCATCCAAAAGAATTTACATATTTCCGGGCATAGCCGGTCATGAACGCGATAGGAAGGAAAATGATCACCAGCGAGAGAGTCGTAGCCATCACCGCAAGCCCAATTTCCTTCGTGGCCTCGATCGCCGCATGAACCCGATCTCTCCCCTTCTCCTCCATGAAGCGAAAAATGTTTTCGAGGACAATGATGGCGTCGTCGATCACGATGCCAACAGCCAGCGTCAACGCCAGCAGCGTTATATTGTTGAGGGAGAAATCCATGGCCCGCATCAGTGTGAACGTAGCGATGATGGAAGCGGGGATGGCCACTGCAGCGATCAGCACGGCCCGCCAGTTGCGAATGAAGAGCCAGACGACCATGCTCGCCAGAACACTGCCCAGAATCAGATGCTCGATCAGCGAATGGACCGATGCTTTGATGAAATCGGAAATGTCGTGGACCACTTGGACCTGCACACCGGGAGGCGTCTGTGCACGTAAATCGTCGAGTTTGTTCCTCACGTTGTCCGCGACGCGCACGGTGTTGACGCCGGATTGGCGAAGAACGTCAATGGCCACGACATCCTGCGACACAGCGCCCTTCCGAAAGAGTGCCGACCAAGTGCGCAGTTCCTGCGCACCATCCTCGACTTGCGCCACATCGCGGATGCGCACCGGCGTGCCTCCGCGCGTCCCGATCACGATCTCGCCGAATTGCTCTGCGGACGTGACGCGCCCCAGAGTGCGAAGCCCCAATTCCTGAGGGCCCGTAATCATACGCCCGCCCGGCGCTTCGATGTTCTCGCGCTGCAGGGCTTCGCGCACGTCGAGCACGGTGAAGTTGTGAGAAGTGAGTTTTTGCGCATCCAACAAAACGCGAATTTGCCGCCCTTGCCCCCCGTTAAGGTCGACGCTGCCTACTCCGTCCACCGTTTGGATGGCGCGGCGCACCTGCTTGTCGGCAATTTCGGTCAGCTCGCGACGGCTCATGGGGCCGCTTACGAGGAGCGTCATGATGGGGTCCGACTGCGGATCCTGTTTCGTGATGATCGGCGGAAGAGTGTCGCGCGGCAGCCGGTCGATGGCTCCGGCAACCTTCTCACGGATATCTTGAGCCGCGCCCTCGATGTCACGCTCGAGCACAAAAGTACAGGTAATATCGGCAAAACCCTCGAAGGAATAAACGTTGATCTCATCGATGCCACTCACGGAGGAAATGGCGTCCTCGAGCGGCAAAACAACCCCGGTGACAACTTCTTCTGGAGTTGCGCCGGGAAGCCGAACTTCCACGTTTACGGTGGCGGGGTCCGCTTTTGGAAAAAGATCAACAGCCAGGCCGCGGTAGGAAAACACTCCCAGCGTCACGAGAAACGCAATCAGCATCACCGTGAAGACGGGATACTTTACGCAGGTTTCAGCGAGCCTCATCGTTTCAGAACGTCAGAGATTGTCACGTCCGATCTTCACGCCCAAATTATTTCGCTGCCGGGGTGTTCAGCTCGGCTTGCTCCTGTACAACGGCGCCGTCGTGCAAGTCGCCCGAAATGGGCACGGCCACACGATCGCCCGGCTTCAGCCCCTCTGCGACTTCAAAACGCCGCCCGTGTGCGTCTTCCGTCTGGCCGGCAGGGCTAATCTGCCGCTCGGACACGCGATTGCCGTTCAGCAGAAAAACTTTATAGACGCCGTAGCGATAATTTACGGCTCGTTCTGGAAGAAAAATGGTTTTCTCTTCCTTCTCGCTGGGAATGGACGCCTGCAGGAAAAAGCCGGGTTTCAGCCGCCCGTCCTTGTTTGCCAGCAGGGCTTCTGCTTCAAAGGTACGTGAATCCTGCGCCACCGCTGGATTGATGCGCGATATTTTGCCCTGAAACGTTTCACCTGGAAAGGCCTCCACGTGCAGATCGACCGTAGCTCCGTCTTTGACCCATCCGGCCCACCGTTCCGGCACAGCCAAACGCGCACGCAAGCGGTCCGTCCGAACAATCACCATCACCGGGCTCTGAACACGAAGATATTCGCCGGGATGCACGTTTCGAGTCTTGATGGCGCCCAGAAAGGGCGCGCGAATGGACGCGTCGGCAAGCTTCTTTTCGGCCAGTTTCTCGCTGGCTTCGCTGGAAACCAGCAGCGCCTTCAGCCGATCCACTTCTTGCAGCGCAACGGTGTAGGTCGCTTTTGTACTCTGGAACCGGCTTGCCGCTTCGTCAAGTTGCTGCTGCGAGATCAAACTGCCCCGGTACATTTGCTGTGCGCGGTTGTATTTGTGATCGGCGTCAAACAAGTCGGCTTCCGCCCGCTGCACCGAAGCAATTTTTTTTGGGTCGGTTGGCGGCGGATCGTTCGGGCCGATCCCCAACTGTGCTCGCACCTGGGTAACCAAGCCGCGCTGGCGGTCCACTTCAAATTGGAGTTCCTGCGGATCGAGAGTGATGAGCACTTGTCCCTGTTTGACATTGTCTCCGACGTCGGCAACTACCTCGGCCACGCGGCCTTCCACTTCCGAACTCAAAATGCTTTCCTCAAACGCATAAAGCGAGCCCACCGCTTGAATGCGCCGCCGGGCGGTTTCCTCGGCAACGGTGTAGAAATGCACGGGCGTGGGGTGAGCCGCGTCTCCCAGGGCGCTGGCTGATTGGGTCTTTGAACACCCTGCGGCGAATACTGCGGCCATGGCCGCGGCCGAGACGAGGCAGCGCAACGCTCGCGGAATACAGCGTTTCCGGTCTATTCTCTGACGCACGGTGACTAACAATCCTCTTCTTACTGTTTTGACGGATGACTACAGCTAAGGGTTTGGGCCTGCGCTCAAACTTAAGAATTGTACCAGCGCGGAGGAAGAATCTACATTGCCAGCATTCCTTCAATCGAATCGTCTGGTTCAAGCTTGTGTGAAAGCAGCCTTTTCTCCTTATATCTGGCCAAATCTCGATGCACTCTTCCGACGCCGTAGCTAAGTCTTTCCATGAGAAGGCCGGTTTGATGCCAAGGCATACTTCGCTTTCTTCTTTCCGTGAGCCTGCTCCCATTCAGCCCAGCCGCCTCTGTCGCCATCCTTCCATCCGCACTCTTTTGTGAGCGATATTCGCTCGATGCTAGGTGGGTGTTCTCGTTTCAGTAAGTGCTGTTCACTGGGAGCTCTTTCTGATTCCAAGACCAACTAAAAGGCCTGCTCCGTGTTGAGTTGTTTTTCGAGTGGGCTACGAGTCGCGCAGATTCAGTCTTGCGTCTCCCAGAACACCGCTTCTGGATCGTGAGCTCCAGATTGGCTCACGCATTACTGACGATTCGGACTTGGTTTGAGCGCGGTTCATCCGTTCGCTTGCGAGCAGGATCGTCAGCCAGCTCGAAGCTGCTACGTACACGGTGCAACTTTTGGGCTCGTCAAGCACTATTCGAGGACCTATCCGGCTTGACGTTCTGGTTGAGCCGCAACACATTCTTGGGGTCGTACTTTTTCTTGATCTCCACCAGGCGAGCGTAGTTCGGCCCGTACGCCGCCCTGACAAGCTCTTCGCTCGTTTCGCCCAGCTGGTTGACGTACACGCCATGCGCAAAGGGTTGCAAATTGTCGCGCAGAGCTTTCACCCATTTCACCGCATTCGCCTTCTCTGCTGGAGCGCTCCAGGTGCCCACAATGTCCACCTCGTAACCCGGCTGCCGCAAACCAAACGCCATGTCACTCAATCCCACACGCGAAATGGCGCCGTAAAGTGGCACAATGAACGCTCTGGTGTTTGGCGACGCATCGTTGGTTGCCGTTGTTATTGCCGCAACCGCGGCCTCGGTGAGTTCCGGAAGGAATAGGTTCGTTTGAAAATGCGCGATGGGCGCGGGAAGGAATGCTGCCGCCTGGGCTTCCAGATAGGGCATCACTCTGACGTTGTCCTCCTGCGGTTTGAGCGCTCGCAACGGCCTCAGCAATTCATTCCCCTGGCTCGGATGGCCGCAAAAGAAGACTAGCACCCGGAATCGCGTCCCCTGTTCGGACGGTAACACACTGCCCAGGACGTTCATTTCATCCGGCGCCCCCGCGACGAATTTAACAAACGCCTGCAATAGTTCCGGAATTCTCCCAGACGGATACAGTAGCGTTCCCGCCAGAACGTCGGCTACCGGGTGGAGCCGGTATTCGAGCGCCGTCGCAACACCGAAATTTCCGCCCCCGCCGCGAATCGCCCAAAAAAGATCTGGATTGGAGTTCTGACTGGCCTCGACTTGCCTCCCATCCACAGTCACAACTTGCGCCCGTATCAGGTTATCGCACGCTGCGCCGTACTTCGACATCAAGAGCCCCTCTCCTCCGCCGAGCGTCAGTCCGGCAATTCCTACTGTTGGACAACCGCCTGAGGTCGTGGCCAGGCCGACGCGCTGCGTCGCGTTGTCCAGATCGCGAACCAGCGCACCTGCTTCTGCCCGAGCAACGTGCTTCCCTGCGTCGACTTGAACCCGGTTCATCCCGGAGAGATCGATCACTATGCCGCCATCGCAGACGCTGAATCCCATTCGGTTATGGCCTCCGCCACGCACCGCCAGTGGCAAATTCTGGTTCTGGGCGAATTCGAGCGCCCGCGCAACGTCGGGCGCACCGGCACAGCGAACGATGAGCGCCGGACGCCGGTCGAATGCGCGGTTGAAAACCATGCGCGCCGGCTCATAGTCGGGCGTCTCCGGTGTGAGTACGTGCCCGCTAATCTGGGAAACAAGTTTTCGGATCGCCGCCGCGTCGAGCGGAGCTACATTCTGTTCGCGTGTCTCGAAAGTCTGCGCTCCAGCCAGCGCACGAATCGGGTGCGCGTAAAGTGCCGCTGCCGCAAATGCTGTTTGCCGGATGAGCTGTCTTCGAGTAGTAAGCGCCATATTCGATTCCATTTCCTGGCAGTCGCGAAGTCTTACCTCTAAGCTCTCGCTACGTGTTTCGAACTTTCGTCATTTCTGCGGGCTCGTCCGAGTCAGCAGCAATTTCTCTGTCCGCCGCGTCTTGCCATCGGGCATATGCTCGACCTGTGGACTCGAATCAAACACAAGCTCCATTGCGTTCAAGTGGATCGCAGACAGCCTGTGAGACTGTCCAAGGCATTCTATGCCATCAAAGCGCATTTTCCCCTTCTCTGCGGGATCAGCCTCTTTGGTCTTGGGTTGCGAAAAGGGCTCGGTATTAGGAGAGTCGAAATGGTCGGGATCGATTTCGGATTGGCCGTAACAGCGGGGAGTTCCGAGTGCTGCGAATCCAGTTATAACCAACTGCTTTACAATCTTTGGAGTCTTCATCGTAAGTCTCTCCCCCTACCAGTGTTTGCACTGGTTTGACAGGCGGCGCGGGTTGGCGCTCGGTCTGATGATGCTCGGAATTGGCGGCGGAGCGATCATCATGCCCTCGTTCGCGCAGCAGCTCATTGCAAGATTCGGATGGCACACGGCGTACGCGATCTTGGGCGCGGCGGTGCTGATCGGGCGGGTGGGAATTGGGTACTTGCTTGATCGCGTCTTCGCTCCGCGCCTCACGGCAATTTGTTTTATCGGCACCGCCTTTGGAATTGGCCTGCTGTGGCTTGGCAGTACGAAAATGGCGTTCGTGGGTGCGTTTCTGGTGGGCTTTGGACTCGGCGCGGAAGTGGATGTGATTCCCTACCTGACGGGGCGCTATTTTGGGTTGCGGGCGTTCGGCAAGATCTACAGTTCCGCATTCGCTGCTTTCGCGCGCGCTGGGGCCTCTCATCATGGTTGCCAGTTTCGATCGGACTGGTTCCTATCGTGCCGCTCTGATGACATTTCTTGCCGCCACATTGATTGCGTCCGTTCTGATGGCCCGCTTGGGATGGTACCGTTATCGTGCCGAGCAACCAATCGACAATGAACAGACCTAGCGGTTCGACAAACGGAGATTTACAGGCAGGCTTGCTTCCTACTCAAGCGATTGTCAGCTTCATCCCAAGCATTGGAATAGTTACGTTGACGGGAGGGCGCGGTCGGCCTATAGTGGCGCACCTTTTTATTCGGGAGCGGCCCGCTTGCTCGAACGCGTCTTTCACCTGGAAGAAAACAAGACCACTGTACGTCGCGAGCTGCTCGCGGGCCTGACCACCTTCATGACCATGGCTTACGTCGTGGTCGTCAACCCTAAGATCCTGGCCGAAGGCGGCATGCCCGTCGAAGGCGTACTCTTCGCCACTTGTATTTCTGCCGCCATTGCGACGCTCATCATGGGCCTGTGGGCCAACTACCCGATCGCACTTGCCCCGGGCATGTCTCTAAACGCTTACTTCACCTACTCAATCGTTCTGGGCCGCGGCGTGCCGTGGCAGACCGCCCTTGGCGTCGTATTTCTTTCCGGCTTGCTCTTTCTCGTCCTGACTCTGACAAATATTCGGGAACAAATCGTCAATGGGATTCCCAACTGCCTCAAATACGGAACCGCCGCGGGCATCGGCTTATTCATTGCCTTCATCGGCTTGCGCAACGCGAAGATCATCGTTTCCAATCCAGCTACTTTCGTAGGGTTGGGTAAAATTTCCGATCGGGAAGTGTTGCTTGCTGCTGGGGGACTTCTTCTCATCGCGATCCTGATGGCCCGGCGCATCGGCAGCGCGATTCTGCTCGGCATTGTGGTCATTACCCTTGCCGGGATTCCGCTCGGTCTCGCGCATTGGCCCGAGCATTTTTTCTCGCTGCCGCATCCATCCGGCACATTTCTCAAGCTGGATTTGCGCGCGGCCACAAAACTTGGCTTTGGCGAGCTCATCTTTGTCTTCTTCTTCGTGGATCTCTTCGACAACGTCGGTACCCTCGTCGGCGTCTGCGAGGAAGGCGGCTTCTTGCGCGACGGCAAACTCCCGCGCGCCAGCCGCGCGTTGCTCGCCGACGCCTTTGGCACCATGTTCGGCGCCCTGACAGGCACCTCGACGGTCACCAGCTACATTGAAAGCGCCGCCGGCGTAGCCGCGGGTGCGCGCACCGGCCTCGGCAATGTGGTCATCGCCGGTCTGTTTCTTGCGGCCATGTTTTGTGCGCCGCTGGTCGCGGCCATTCCGGCATACGCCACCGCTCCGGCGCTCATCCTCGTCGGCGCGCTAATGTGCGGAGCCGTCGCGCGCGTTCGCTGGGACGATTTCAGCGAGGCGTTTCCCGCTTTTCTCACTCTGGTTGCCACGCCCCTGACCTTTAGCATCGCCACCGGCCTCAGTCTCGGCCTTCTTTCCTTCACATTCATCAAACTCGGTACCGGCCGCCACCGCGAAATCAGTCCGCTCATCTGGGTGCTGAGCGTCCTCTTCCTTCTCCGTTACGCGTTTCTTGGCTCGGAATAAATCAATCCCGCCGTGCCGTTCGGTGCGTTCATTTCGCCGCTCCTCCCGAACCGACCGCGGCAATATCAGCCTTCATCCCGAGCGCTCTTAAATATCCCTCATTCACTCGGCACCTTTGCACGCGCACACGCTCCAGCAATTCTGCGAAGGCACGGGCGATCGTCTCCTGTTCTGGCCGCGCCTTCAGCCGTTCCTCAGCGTGCCCAGTGCCGCGCGGCAGTTTTGCGAACTCCACGATCTTTCCCCAATCCTCTGGTGGAATAATGCTGACGACCGCCGACGGTTTCCCCATTTTCTTGTACGGCCAGAAAGCCCATCCGATGTTGTTTTTCTCCAGCGCTTTCACGAATTGCGCGATCCACTCATCGGGATTCTCCCCGGACTCGCCCAGCCAGATCGGCACATCATAGCGCCCGCGAAAATCAATGTATTGCCGCAGCACGCTTTCATCCGGCGCCGTCCAGTATTTATGAAACGTGTACACGACGTTCGCATCGAAAGGTTTGCCGAAGACCGAAAAGTTCCCGTCCCACTGCGCCCCGCCAAGAAAAAGAATATGGTGCGCATCAACGTTTCGTATCTCGCCCGCCAACTTTTTATAGAGCGGCTCAAGCGAAGAATTCAGTGGCGCTAGCTTGGGAAATGGCGGGATCGGCTCATTCAGCAGGTCATAACCGAGCACGCCCGGCTCATCGCGATAGTGCGTCGCCAGCCGCCGCCAGATGGCTATCAAGTGCTCTTGTTCTTGCGGACTCTGGAATAGCCACGGATATCCCGCGCTGTCGTCAATGTTCGTGCCCGTCTGTCCGCCCGGTGCGGCGTGCAGATCTAGGATCACGTATAGGTTTTCCGCGCGGCTCCAGCCAATCAACCGGTCCAGCAGCTGGAAACCTTCGGCTGCGTCGCTCTCAAACAAGCGGTAGTGCAATGGAACTCGAACGGCGTTGAACCCGGCCTGGTGAAGCAGCGCGATGTCCTCTCGCGTGACGTAGTTCTCGCGGTATTTTAGCCAAAATGCCGCCGACCCTTCCGGTCCAAGCAGCTCCAATACCAGCGCGCGGATCTCCCCAGGAGATTGCGGGCCCCCCTGGAACAGCCACATGTAACCCTCGGGCACCATCCAATTGCCCAAATTGGTTGCGCGAAGAAGCAGCGGCTTGCCAGCCGCATCCACGATCTGTTTGTGCTCCGTGCGCGCAAACTGTGCCCTCCCTTGCGAAGCACCCACCAGAAGAAGCAGCGGCAACACCAGATGCCTGAACTGGAACATGATTTTCTCCGCCGGAAAGCCTACACCAAACTCGCCGCTGCGAGCAGTTCGCATGTTCGCTCGAATTCGATTTTGGCAGCCGCACAGGATCACCCGAGTTTAGGTCTACAATCCTGAAGTGGACCACCATACTGTCGCGGTCGTCAGCATTACGGGTACCTGTCTTGATGTGCTGGGCACTCTTTATCTGGCCTACGACCTTTTGGGTGGACAACACGGTCCGTTGCGCCTCCTTACCCGCGCGGTCACATACTCCGTTGTTTTCGGCCTCGGTTACGGCCTCGGCCTCGGTCTCTTCTTTGGCCTGGCTTCCGGTATCGCCACCGGGATCACCCTCGCGATTGAATTTAGCCGGGCATCTCGCGGGCTGAATCATTACTCCTTGCCTTGGGAAGGACTGTTCGCCGCCATCCGCGGGTTCGCTTTTGGAGCTGGCTTGTACCGGATTTTGGGCTTCGGATTCGCCATCGCATTTGCCATTTTCATCACCATTGGTCAAGTATTCGCCTACTCTCGGGGCATGCGTCCGGCCGCCGACTATTCCGCGTCTCGCCGTCCGCGGCTTACACGTCGTCAGTTTTGGGGAACGGTGATCCGTACGCTCGGCTACATGGTCACCGCTCTGATCTGCAGCGCGCTCATCCATCACGTGGAACATGCCTGGCTTTTTGCCATTCGCGTGGGTCTGGTCACCGGAATTGTCACCGGCGTGGGAGCGACCGTCAATCCTTACATCGAATACTTCGCCGACAATCTCCCGGAACGCCGGCTGGGCGTCTTCGGGATCGCACTCATCCTTTGTGGCTTTACTCTGCAATCCCTTCAGTATTGGCTGACGCTCTTTGATGTACGCCTGACGTAGGCAGTCGTCCCCTCAAGTTCCTTACGACTACGTTGGAACCTAGCGACCTGGCGACCCTCTCTCCGCTCAGGCGGACAGCTTCGCCAGCGCCTCCGCTAACACCAGCGCCCCGCGCGCAATGTCTTCTGGCGCTGCGTACTCGTCGGGCCTATGGCTGTATCCATTCCGGCAGGGAATGAAGAGCATGCCTGTGGGAGCAATGCGCGACATGAAAAGGGAATCGTGATACGCCCGGCTCACCATTTCGAGGAATGGAAACCCGTGCTCACGGCAGGATTCGGCTAGCGCCGTTCGCACCTCAGGAGCGCAGTCCGCCGGGGCGTCCGCGTTGAGCACCTCCGATTGAATCGAGACTTGGCGCTTCGCGGAAATGTCTTTCGCCGCGCGCCCGATCGTTTGCATCGCGCCATCGCGCCGCGCGCGATCCGTATCCCGAATGTCGAGCGTCATTCCCACCCGGCTAGGGATGCTGTTCACCGCGCCCGGAAAAACGTCGCAAACGCCTACCGTGGCGACGGTGTCAGCCGCGCCGCTCGACCGAGCTGCCTGCTCGATCGCCAGGATCAACTCTGCCGCCGCGCAAAGCGCATCTTTGCGATCCGGCATCAACACTCCGCCCGCGTGCCCGCCCGCGCCTTCGATCGAAATGCGCAGACTCGCAGGTGCCGCAATGCTTTTCACAATTCCGAGGGAAATTTTGGCGCGTTCCAGCAGTGGCCCCTGCTCGATGTGCAACTCAACGAATCCTTTGTAGCAGCCCTTTGGCAGTTTCACATCCTGAAGAGTTCCGCTGAAGCCGGCCCTCCGGCGAACGTCATCCACCGATTCGCCGTCGCGATCCTTCAATTTCGCGGCTGCCTCTGCGGAAAGCGTTCCCGAAAGCAACCGGCTGCCCAGGCAACCGATGCCGAAGCGCGTCGGCTCTTCCGTAGCGAACACAATAAGCTCGATGGAATTCTTCGGCCGGAATCCGCTCCGCTGCAGTGCGCGAATCGCTTCGAGTCCGCCAAGGACGCCGACGACGCCGTCATATTTCCCAGCATTCGGAATCGCATCAATGTGCGAACCAGTTCCAACGGGAGGCGCCTTCGGATCAGCGCCGTTCCACCGCCCGAGAATATTTCCAATCGCATCTTGCCGCACGGCGAGGCCCGCTTCTTCGCAGCGCGCAATCATCCATGCCCGGGCTCTCAAATCTGCCGGCGAGAAAACAATTCTCGTGACCGCGGGAGGCTGCGCGTCCGTAATGGCAGCCAGCGCCTCCAATTCGGAGAGCAGCCGCTGCTGATCAATGTTCAGATTCATCAGCTCATTTCCGTGAGTGTGTACGAGGCCATCTCTGCAACCAGGCAAGGATGCTTCTCCGCGAGCGCCAACACGGTCTTTTCTTTATTTCTTTACTTCTTTACTTCTGCGCCGAGCGGATGCCGGTTCCAGTTCTTGTAAATCAAATATTTCGCAGGCACTTTTCCAATCGCTCCGAACCACTGCGGGCACCACGGCCCCATCCAGATGAAATCGCCCGCCCTGACCGGATACCAGGAATCGCCAAGCCGGTATATGCCGCTCCCTTCAAGCATGATCAGTCCATGCTCCATCACATGCATCTCCACCATGCTGAGCGAAGCGCCCGGCTGATACACCATGGCATTCACCGCAAAATCAAATTGCGGTTCGTCAGGCAGCAGGCACTTCACCTGTACATCAGAATCGCCGTCGAGCGCATGCGAGGAAATCGAATCTTCACTCGAAACGATTAAGCGAGGCGGCTGGCGTTCATCGATTGGCTCGTAGAACTTTTCAATGACGGCAACCCTGCTCTTTTCCTTAGCGACGACTCGGTGGGAAAAGCCTTGGGGCAAATAAACATAACCCCGCGCGCTGAGCTCGTGCCGTTTCCCTTTGGCTTCCAGGGTCACCGCTCCGTCAAGGATGTAAACGAATCGCTGCGCCGGCGTATTTCCTAATTCGCCCTTCAGTTCAAATTCGGCTGTGTATTCGGTAAACGCCGCACCGAGAGCCGGGCCAATGTGTACAATCGCCGATGCATTCTTCATACCGGGCAGCGCCGTGCGCACAAAAGTGTCCAGTGTCAGCAAGATGTGATTGCGTTGATGAGAGCTGCGCGTCTGTCCGAGATTATGCACGGCACGTCCTTCCCAGAAATTCCTGCGAAGCCGCAAGCTGCGTCAGCAAGTGTTGCCCGCACTCGAGCGCTTTCGCCACGTCATCGAGATGCACCGATTCCGACGGGTCGTGGCTGATGCCACCGGGCGTTCGAAGAAAAATCATCGCCGCCGGAACTTTTTCCGCCAGGATCATAGCATCATGCCCCGCGCCGCTCGCCATACGATGCGCCTCGCAGCCGGCTTTTAGCACGGCCCGCTCGATCTGTTCCGTCATAAGCGGATCCATTGCCACGGCATGCTGGGCGAGGAGCGTCTTCCACGTTGCCGTCATACCGCGTCGCGTCGCGATCGACTCCGCTTGCCGGATCAACTCATCCAGCGCCTCAGTTCGCGCGCGATCCGAGGCGAGGCGAATGTCCAGCGTGGCGCGCGCCGTTCCAGCAATCACGTTAATAGCGCCGGGGCTGGCTTCCACGAATCCCACCGTCGCCACCAGGTCCGGAGTGCGCCGCGCCAGAGTTTCAACCGCGACAATCCACTCCGCTGCCGCAGCCAGCGCATCAAGCCGCAAATTCATCGGCGTCGTGCCCGCATGATTCGCTTGCCCTGAAAATGTAAATTCCAGGCGGTTCTGGCCAACGATGGCTTCCACAACTCCGAGTGGCCGCCCCAAGCTTTCCAGCACTGGCCCCTGCTCGATATGAAATTCGATGTATCCCAGACAATCGTCACTCATCACCGCTCTGGAAATTTCACTGGGATCCAACCCAAAATCCTGAATCGCCTTGCGGACCGAAATTCCATTCGCATCCTTGCGCCCGAGAAGTTCCTCGTCCACCCGCCCGACCAGCGCGCGGCTTCCGATAAACGGAACTCCAAACCGCACACCTTCTTCCTCCGAAAATCCAGCGACCTCGATCCCAAACGGCAGCTTCGTGCCGTCCAGCAATTCCACCAGTCCGACCGTTAGCACCACGCCCAGAATTCCGTCGAACGCCCCCGCATTTGGCACTGTGTCCAAATGCGATCCCATCAAAATCCGCGGTGCTCCCGGCGACGATCCCGGATAAAATCCACGCAAATTCCCGGCCGCATCCAGAGAAACACTTATCCCGAGTGGTTTCATCCACGAAGAAAGTTCCCGATGGCAATCGTGCATCGGAGCCGAAAGAAATGTTCGCCGCGTGCCGCCCGCGTCTTCTGAAAACGACGCCAGCTTCCGGCACCGGGCGATCACCACTTCCGCGTGTTTCGAAAAATCTTCGACTGTCGGCACTGGATTCTACTTTCGCTGACCGCACACGCTTCGCTGCACTTAGAACTCTCGAATCAGTTTCGCCGCCGCCCATCCCGCCACAACCAGCGCCACCATAATCTGCCAGCCGTAGTGGTTCCCATACGTCGCAACCGGGAAATGATTGCTAAGCATCAGAAAGACGACTGGAACAGCCAGAAACGTGTTGTGTTTCGAACGCAACTTCGCTTGCCCGCCCAGCGACGCATCGAATGTTTCGCCCGCTGCTGCCGCCGCGATCATCCCGCGCTGCGCGGGAAGAATCCGCATCCACACATTCAACGTCATGATAGTGCCGAAGATCGCTCCCATATGAATATATGCTGCGCGGCCGCTCATCACATGCGTCAAACCCCAAGCCGCTGCAGCCGTCATCACCAAACCAAAACACGCAAACGCGCTCTGTGATTTTCCCAACGCGAACCGCACCGCCAGATCGTAGATCAACCACCCTACGATCATCGAGCCCACGCCAATCGCGATACCCGCTTGTTTCGAAATGTCCGCGACGTCCGGATCAACGAGCCCATCTCCTAGGTAGTACACGAGGACGAGAAGAACCACGCCCGCGAGCCAGGTCATCAGCGCTTCCCAGCGGAACCAGCGCACCTGTTCCGGCCCAACACCGAGTGATTTTTGTTTCTCGACGGTGTAAAAACCTCCGCTGTGCACCATCCACACGTTCGAAGTTGTGCCGTTCGAATCGGCTTTCTTTTCGAGTTTCGTGAATTGGCCGTCGAGCCACGTGAAGTAGTACGTCTGCCCGACCCACATGACTCCCGCGAAAACGTGAATCCACCGCACGCTGAGATTCAGCCATTCTCGAATTGCAGAATTCATCTCAGCTCCCCCGGTAGGTGGTGTACCCGTTCGGGCTTAACAACAGAGGAATATGAAAATTCGATTCGCCGCTGCGGATTCGAAACGTGATTTCCACTACCGGATATAATCCACCCACGCCGCATGCTCCAAAGTAGCTCGCGGTGTCAAACAGCAATCGATACACGCCTTCCGCCATCGTCGTTCCGTCTGGCAACAATTGGCCGCATCTTCCGTCCTGATCCGTTTGACCAGAACCTAGCGAAGACCATTGGCCGGAAGAATCTTGCCGCTCCAGCCGCACCGGCACCCCCGTCGCGGGTTTGCCCTTGGCCGTATCCAAAACGTGCGTTGAAATGCGATTCATCCCGCGAGCCACTTTCGTATTCGAATGTGCATAATCCGCCGCTGCTCCTCGGCGGCCTGACGAAGCTCCGTCGCTGGATCATTTTGCAGCCGCCGCCGCAGAATCTCCAGGATTTCATTGGCTGGTTTGCCTGTGGCGCACACAATAAAAATCCGCCCGAACTTCAATTCGTACTCGCGATTGCCCCACTTCAGCGCATTCTTCATGGCTTCATCGGCCGCGGCCGCTTTTTGTTGTTCCTGCTCCGACCACGCCGAGGATTGCGCCGTAGCAGTTTGTTCCGCGCGCGACTCGCCGATTCGCGGATGACTCTGAAATGCTTCCAGCCAGTCCTTTTCTGAGAGACTTCCCCAGACTGCATCGGACGCCGCAAGCAACGAGTCCTCATCCTGGACGGGCCGCTCCGTTGCCACGCTTTTTGCCCACGTTTTCGAGCCGCAACAAGGCAGAATCTCGTGGATAGCTTCCTCCTCAGGCAGATTGTTCCAGCGAGTGAGCACCTCGCTCACGAGTTCGCACTTTCTGCCGCAAGCTTCTCGAGGAATTCGACGACGAGATTGCCGGCAACGGCTGCCCGATATCGAGCCGTGGACCGAATGTCGTCAATCGGACGAATTTCATGTGCCACGGTTCTTCTCGCCGCCTCGAGCAATGATGGCTCTACCTTTTTTCCGCTGAGCATGCGCTCCGTTTCATTCAAGCGAAGAGGAATTGGCGCAACGCTTCCAAGAGAGAGATGAACATCCTGAATCGTGCTGTTCGCGATTCTACCTAACGCGGCGAGGCAAACCTTGGAAATAGCTTGCGCGTTGCGAGCCCCAACCTTCCGCGTATGAGCAACATATCCCGAAAACCTGCGAGGCAGGGAAATATCGCGAATCAATTCATCGGGCGCGAGCGCCGTCTCTTTGTAACCCGTGTGGAACTCCCGATAAGGCAGCCGCCGCTCTCCGCGCATGGAAACCAGCGTTAGCTCGGCGTCATAGACCAGTAGCGCGGGCAGGGAATCCGCCGCCGGCGAAGCATTCGCAATGTTGCCGCCGAGTGTTCCGCGATTCTGGTTGGCAATTCCGCCGGTCCAGGACGCGGCCGTGGCCAGCAGCGGGAACTCGCGCGAAATGAAATCATGGTTGCGCAGGGCCGTGTACGTGCATGCCGCACCAATGCGGATATCCTTGGGAAGAACTTCAATCTGCCGAAGCTCGGGAATATTCCAGAGGTTGACTAAATTTCGATTCGACAGTTTCCCCGCCGAATACAAAACCATCACATCGGTCCCCCCCGCAATGGGCAGCCATTGGTTCGGCTCAGCAGAGAGCAGGGAAAGCACGCTCTGCAGACTGCCGGGCGAAACCAGTTTGTAATCGGCTGGATCGGCTCTCATGTCGCGACCCGTTGCTGGGCGGCCTTGGTCACCGCCTCAAAAATTTGCATGTAACCCGTGCAGCGGCATAAATTGCCGGCAAGTCCTTCGCGGATTTCTGCCTGCGTGGGTTCCGGCTTTTTTTCGAGCAGGTGGACCGCCGCGAGAATCATCCCCGGCGTGCAGATGCCGCACTGTGCGCCGCCACATTCGAGGAACGCTTTCTGTAATGGATGCAACAAGGAGTGCGCGGCGATTCCCTCAATGGTAACAACGTTCGAACCGTCCGCTTGCGCGACGGGAACAAGACAGCTATTCACCAGCAGCCCGTCCAGCAGCACGGAGCACGAGCCGCACTCGCCTTCGCCGCATCCTTCTTTCGTGCCCGTCAATCCGAGTTCGTTCCGCAACACATCCAACAATCGTTCCATCGGATGAACGCGCAAACGTTTAACTTCTCCATTCACAGTAAATGATACGTCGTGCTTCACCTTCGCATCACCAGAGGAGTTCATTGCGCTTCTCGAGCGGGAGCGGGAAGCAGGGAGGATGCAGCCGGAGGCAGTTCTTGCATAGCCTGAAAGAGATCTTCGGGGAGCAGAGGAATCGAATGGAAGCGAACGCCGATGGCATCTTCCACAGCGTTCACGATTGCCGGCGCGGGGCCATCCATCGGCAGTTCTCCGATTCCCTTAGCGCCATGCGCGCCATGAATGTTGCCGTTCTGTTCGAAGAAAACGCGGATCGGGGGCAGGTCCGCCGACGTTGGCATGATGTAATTCGTCATCTGGTTGTTGAGCATGCGACCGTCTTGCCAAACGACATTTTCGTATAGCGCAAAGCCGATTGCCTGTGCTACGCCGCCAGTGATTTGCCCCTCGGCCAGAACCGGATGTAAAACTTTGCCGATTTCCTGGAGCGCGACGAAGTCATCCACCGTCACGCGGTACGAGGTCAGATCCACGGTCACTTCGGCCACGTAAACGGCCCACGCGAATGCGGCATAAGCTTCACCGCGATATTTTTCATCGTCCCAGTAGACGCCGGGCGGCGCTTCGTAACGCACTTCCGACTTCAGCGAGCCGTGCGCAGCAATATATTCGCGGCAAGCAGCGCGGAATTGTTCCGGAGTGTAGGCCTCGCTGAGAAGTCCGGTCTTCGTAAGGGTATGCTGGATTCCCGTGGCGGCTGACTGCACAAGTTTTCCGACAATCATCGCCGTGCGTGAAGCTACCGTCGGGCCGCTGTTCGGAACGATCGTGGTATCCGGTTGCGCGATCACCACGTTTTCATACGGAAGATTGAGCGCCTCCGCGGCAATTTGGCAAAGCACGGTGTTGGTACCCTGGCCGAATTCCGCGCTGGACACCAGCACCCGAACTACGCCATCGGCGCGAGCCTCCACACCAACCAGGGAATTCAGATAGCGTTCGCCGGAACCCGTAAAACCGGCTCCGTGAAGGAACGTAGCGATTCCCATTCCTTTTTTGCGCGCACCCGTTTTATTTTCAACGGCAAAGTGTTTCTTTTTCGCATGATAATCAGAAAGTTCAAGCGCCCGGCTCAACAACTGATCCAAGTCGATGTTTTCGTGGATGGTTTGCTGCGTGGTCGTCGTTTGCCCCGGCTTCAGAAAATTCCGCCGCCGAATCTCGATCGGAGAAATCCCAACGACCTCGGCGATGCGGTCCATGTGCCGTTCCATCGCGAAGAGACTCTGCGGCGCTCCAAATCCGCGAAATGCACCATGCGGCGGCGTATTCGTCGCCACTGCCTTCGTTCGAATCCGAACGCTCGGCCAGTAATAAGGACCACCGGCGTGAATCGTGCCGCGCGACAGCACCACCGACGAAAGTGTGGCATACGCGCCGCCATCAATAACGAACTCGATTTCGCCCCCGAGAATCTTCCCATCCCTGCTCACCGCGGTGCGATGGCGCGTTCTCGAAGGATGGCGCTTGGTCGTCGCCACCATATCTTCCATGCGGTCGTACACGATTTTGACGGGCCGGCCGGATTTCATGGCCAGCAGCGCCGCATGCCCCGCGATCATCGAGGGGTACTCTTCTTTCCCGCCAAACGCGCCGCCGGTTTCCATCTGCACCACGCGCACTTTGTCCTCGGGAAGCCCGCAAAGAGCCACCAGCGCTTTATGAACGTAGTACGGGCATTGTAGAGAGCCCCACACTGTGACTCCATGCTGCGGATCAAAAGCTGCGATGACCCCATTGTTCTCGATGTACAGCTGTTCCTGCGCACCTGTGAAATATTCGCCCTCGACAATGTGAGCCGCATCCGTCCAGACGGAGTCCACATCGCCCTTTTCGACCAGGAAGGTCTTGAACGCATTATCGGCGCCCCAGATGATCGTGGATTGCTTCTCGCTTTCGTGAAGGGTGTGTACTGGAGGGAGCGTCTCATACTCCATGGAAACTGCTTCCACAGCCTTGCGAAGTTTGTGACGGTCCGCATGGGCCAGCAGCAAAATTGGTTCTTCTGGATGATTGATGGTTTCAGCAGCGAGGCAGGGCTGATCGTCGAGGATCAGAGCGATGCAGTTTTTTCCGGGAATGTCTTTCGCGGTGACCACAACGAATTCATCCCAGGCCACGCCCGGATCGAAAGAAATCTTCTTGATTTTGCCGCGCGCGATCGTGCTGCGCACCGTCGCGCCGTAGAGCATCCCGGGCAGGGCCATGTCGTCCACGTAGCGCGCCGCTCCCGTTACTTTGTCCCGGCCTTCCTTGCGCGGCACGGACGTTCCGACGATGTGACCTTCCTTCGAATTCGCCAATCCCGCTCCTTCGCCTGCCGATTGGATGGAGGTCCGCTCCAGAACGTTTCACCGCGGAATTCTGCGGCCGAAACGCGGCGATCGCGGACAAATCGAAATGTGTTTGCTGGCAGTATTCTGTACGAAACAGGGGCAGTTTCAAATGTCTATTTGAGGCTCACAACAGCCGTTACCGGCGCATTTCGCGCCCCAACGGCTCCCCCGGAAAGGCTCCGCGTTCGAATACGCAGTTTCCGCGCAGATAGGTGGCCTTCACGACGCCGCACAGTTCCTCACCCAAATAGGGCGAAATGCGATGACGATAGTGAAGATGCTCCTGCGCCGCGACGAATTTGGCCTCCGGATCAAATACTACAAAATCGGCGTCATAGCCTTTTGCGATGCGGCCTTTCCGCGATTCGCACCCAGCCAATTTCGCCGGTCCTTCTGCCATCCAGCGCGCAATCGCTGCCAGCGTGAATCCCCTGCGGCGGAGTTCCGTCCACAGCACCGGTAACGCCAGCGAAAGGCTGGCAATCCCTCCCCACGCCGTTCGAAAGTTCCCCTCAGCAAGCCGCTTCATTTCCGGCAGGCAGGGAGAATGATCGGTCGCCACTAAATCAATGACTCCGTCTCGAAGTGCTTCCCATAGTTTTTCACAGTTTTCCCGGCTGCGGATCGGAGGCGCGCACTTGAAGAGTGTCCGTCCGTCTAAAATCTGTTCTGAACAAAAATGCAAGTAGTGCGGACAGGTTTCGACGCTTACCGGCAGTCCTTCTGATTTGGCAGCGCGCAGCATATCCAGCGCCAGGCTGGTCGAAAGATGCACGATGTGCAGCCGGAATCGAAATTCCCGGCAAAGAGAAAGCAGCAAGCGAATCGCGGAGAGCTCCGCTTCATCCGGCCGCGAATCGAGATACGTCGCGTATTTGCTCCAGTCCGCTTGCGCCAGACGCTGCGTGGCCGCCGCCACGGGCCCCGGCAATTCCGCATGAACCAGCAGCGGCAAGCCAGTCCGTGCTATGTGTGGAAGAGCCGCCCGGAGTTCGCCCTCGGTGACCATCGTAAATCCATCAATGCCGGGATGAATGAGAAAGCATTTGAATCCAGGCAAGCCCGCTGCCGCCAAATCTTCGATGTGCTCCTGGTTGTCGCTGACCGCGCCGCCCCACGCCGTCCAATCCACGGAACACTGGCCGCTTGCGGCCTTGCGCTTAGCTTCAAGAGCGGCGACCGTCGTGGTCGGCGGCAAACAATTCAGCGGCATGTCCACAAGAAGCGTATAGCCGCCCGCTGCGGCCGCGCGTGTCGCCGTCCGGAATCCCTCCCATTCCGTCCGGCCCGGTTCATTGATGTGCACGTGAGAGTCGACCAGCCCCGGAAGAATCGCGGCATTTCCAGAATCCTTCACTGGAATTTGCGCGGACAGTTGACCAGGAGGAAGCACGTCAACGATTCGCCCCTCTTCGACAAGCAGCGCCGCGGCGCGAATTCCTTGTGGTGTCACCACGCGCCGCGAAATAAACGCCTGAACATTCATTCGATGAACCCTCGCATCGCCAAGGAGCGCACTGCTCGCCCTGAAAGAGTATCCCAACACTCTTCAGCACCCCAAGAGGCGCAGGCGTGCTCCGTGGTAGAGGCCGTGTGCTGCCGCGGGATTTGCACGCCAAAAAACAGGCTGGCGGTGCGCGCGATTCTGGTCAACAATTCTTTGGTATGAGCGGATTCGAAGGCTTGCGAGTACTGGCGTTGGAAAGCCGCCGCGCGCCGGAGCTCGCCAAATTGATCACCACCTATGGGGGCCAGCCCATGATTGCTCCCTCGATGCGCGAAGTGCCTCTCGACTCCAACAAAGAGGCGCTGGCCTTCGCCGCCGGACTTTTCGCCGGCGAATTTGACATGATCGTATTCTTGACGGGCGTCGGCGCGCGCGCACTGCAAGGGGTGGTCGAGACCGCTCACAAGCGCGAGGACTACGTCGCGGCGCTCCGCCGAATTCCCATCGTGGCGCGCGGGCCGAAGCCCGTCGCCGTCCTGCGCGAGCTTGGCATCACTCCCGCTCTGACCGCTCCCGAACCGAATACGTGGCGCGAACTCTTGCGCGCCTTCGATGACGCCGCCGCTTCCGCGGCGGGAGTTCGCTTGCAGGGCGCGCGCGTCGCCGTTCAGGAGTACGGCGTTTCCAATCCCGAATTGCTCAGCGGTCTCGCCGAGCGTGGCGCGCAGGTCACGCGCGTGCCCGTCTATCAATGGGCGCTCCCGGAGGACCTCGCTCCTCTCCGCGCCGCCATCGCGGCCATCGCGGACGCCGCCATCGACGTCGTCCTCTTTACGACGACAGTGCAAGTGATCCATCTCTTCCAGATTGCCGCGGAGATGAAGCTGGAAGAAAAAATGCTCCTCGGTCTGAACCGTGCGCTGGTAGCTTCCATCGGGCCGACCACCACGGAAGAATTAGTGCGGCGTGGAATCCAGCCGGACCTCGAACCGTCCCATCCGAAAATGGGTTTCCTTGTGAAAGAAACCGCGGAGCGGGCCGCCGACCTTCTTCTTGCGAAGCGAAAAGGAGAAGTCTCCGTCTAGAGCCGGAAGCGCGGCGCGCTTTGCATGGCGCTTACTTCGCGCGCTTCGATTCCTTGCGTTTTCGGCGAAAGACCTCGAACGCTTCTTCGCTGGCTTGTTCGTGCCGCAGCCGTTTGCGTTCTTCCGGATCGGAATCGCGCACCTGCTGCTCGCCCCGCTCATCGGCAAGCTGCTCTATCCACTCTTCGTACTCCGGCCCAAATTGTTCCTCGAGCGCTTTGCGCAGCCGCTGCGCCAGCGCCGGGCTTCGCCCCGAAGTCGAAATCGCGATTTGCAGCGCCCCGCGCTGCACCACCGCCGGATAAAAAAAATCGCACAGTTCCGGCACGTCCACGATATTGCAAAGCACTGCGCGCCGCCGCGCCTCCTTGAGTATTTCCCCGTGCAGCTCCCTCGAGGAAGTGGCCGCCACCACCAGAAACATTCCCGCCAGGTCCTCCGGCTGAAATCCCCGCCGTTGCCACTCGATCTTTTTCGTCTTCGCCCACGAACGAACCTGCTCCGTCGCCTCTGGCGCAATCACTCGCACTTTGGCTCCCGTCTCCGCCAGGCTCGCAATCTTCGATTCCGCGACTGCCCCCGCGCCAACCACAAGGCACGGCCGTCCCACCATTTTCAGAAACATCGGAAAGAGCTTCGCGGATTTCATTCTTCGGCCCCGGTCCGGCTTCGCCAGGAATTCATCTGCAATGGGACATCTGCTTATGACATCTGAATGTGACCTGCATTCATTCACTTGGTCAAGGCGAAGATGCAGGCATGCTGGTCTCAGGACAAACGATCTGGAGTGAGCAGAGCCGTCATTTCGAGGACGCGGTGGTAATACTCGCGCTGCGCGAGCTGCGCGGCGGCGGGATCGTCAATGATGAAGGTGACGTCGGGATGAAGCTGCAACGCGGAGGCGGGAACGGCGGAAGTGACCGGGCCTTCGATGGCTTTGGTGACGGCAGCGGCTTTGGGCGAGCCGGCGGCGAGCAGCAGAATTTTGCGCGCTTCGAGGATCGTGCCGATGCCCATGGTGATGGCGCAGCGCGGGCTTTCTTCGCCGGGAGCGAAGGATTTGGCGTTGTCGTCGAGAGTTTCCTTTTCCAGGACTTTTAAGCGCGTGCGCGAGCCGATGCTGGAAGTCGGTTCGTTGAAGCCGATGTGGCCGTTGCGGCCGATGCCGAGAAGTTGCAGGTCAATGCCGCCGGCCTGGTGGATGGCGTCTTCGTAGGCGGCGCAGTACTTGTCGTAGTCGCCTCGGATGGTGCCGTCGGGAATGTGGATGCTGCGGGGATGGATGTTGACGTGCGCGAAGAGATGTTCCTGCATGAAATGATGGAAGCTCTGCGGATGGGAGGCGGCGAGGCCGAGGTACTCGTCGAGATTGAAGGTGACCACTTGCGAGAAATCGAGCGAGCCCTCTTTGTGAAGGCGAACGAGTTCCCGGTAGACGGCGATCATGGTGCTGCCGGTGGCCAGGCCGAGCGTGAGCGTGGGATTCTTGCGCACGGCACTGGCGACGAGGTGCGCGGCCTGATGGCTGATTTCGCGAGCGTCACGTTTCAGAATGACCAGCATGCGGGGTGCTCTCCAAAAGTTCCTTTCGATTATGGGAGAAAAAGAATCGCACAGGAAACGAAAATCACGCGGCTTACCGGAACCGGCGAATCACAAGATTGTGGCGATCGGAGCGATAAAAGCCCAGCACGTACATGATGGCTTTTCCCTTGGTGGAATAGATGACTTGTCGAATGCGCAGCAGCGGTTCGCGGCGCGGAATCGACAGCAGTTCGGCGGTGCGCGCGTCGGCGGCGGTGGCATCAACTTCTTCATCGGCATAACCGAGTTCCACTTTGTAGTTGCGCTCGAGGATGCCAAATAAGGATTCGCGCCCAATGGGAGTATCCAGCAGACCGGCAAATTCGGTGGCGTTCAAGTAGCAAGTTTCGAGCGCAAAGGGTTCGCCACCCGCGTGACGCACACGCTCTAGCTTAATCACGCTGCTGGTGGGTGGAAGGGAAAGACGCGCCGCGGCTTCGCTTTCGTTTTCGCTTACTTTTGCGAAAAGCACTTTTGACGCGGCGGTCAGGCTGCGGCTGGCCATCTGCTCCGTGTAGCTCATCAATTTATTGAAGTGGATTTTTGGAGCGGCGACGAAAGTGCCGATCCCGCGGCGGCGTTCGACGATGCCATCGCGTTCGAGCGAGGCCAGCGCGTGGCGCGCGGTCATCAGGCTGACCTGGTGAATCTTGGCGAGGTCGCGTTCGGAGGCGACGGCGTCACCGGGATGCAGCTGGCCAGTATCAATGCGCTTGCGGATGGCGCCCTGGATGCGCTGATACGCCGGCAAGCCGTTGCGGTTCTTCACTGGCATTCTCTCTCCCGAAATAGGGCGGGCCGGCTTCGGAGCAGATTTCATCGGCACGAACGGTATTCTAATCCGGACCTGGGCCAAGACTGGAAAGCGCGAGGGCGCAGTTCCAAAACGCCACGGTGTTATAGAGTGGGCCCTTACAGGTGCTATAGAACGCCCCTTTAAGTATCCATTCTAATCTGCATTTCCTGCTTGACAACTCAAAAATGGTGCTATATAGCTATCTGTAATCGGCCCTATAGCTGGGCGGTGGTACTGGTGCAGGTTTCGCGTCTACCTCACGCGAAGGGTTTCGAATCAAACGCAAGTCTCTTCCAAGTCGAGCCAGAGACCTGAAGGAGAACGAGATGAGAAATGCGAAGTATGAGCCGCGCGTGAGCGCCGAGAACAAGCGGCCGCGAGCGATTCCATCCATCAGCTACGAGCATATTGCCGGCGGCCTGGCTTTCGAAATGGCCGGCTTCATCCAATCGAAAGAGCCGCAGCAGTTTTGCCCGCCGTACAATTTAATCATCCTTAGCAATGACGGCGCGGTGGTCTTCGATTGTGAGCTGGACAAGAACTGGAACGCTTGCGATGGCGGATCGGAGCGCAAGGTGCGCCGCTCGCATTTTCCAGCGACGGCATTGCTAAGCGACAGCGCGCATGTTACACGGACATTCCTGATCGAGCGCGCGCCGCACCGGAACATCGGCGAATAACCTGTTTCCCCGCTCGCTAAAAAATAGTTCTGCGCCGTGTCTGTCCGATTTGATCCGCTTGGATTCCATTCGAACCTGAGATTTTCAGCCGGCCAGAAAATTTCTAACCTCGTCGTTGAAACGGTCGCGGTCTTCGATATTGGAGAGATGCGCGGCGTGGAGCTCGGCATATTGCGCGCCCGGGATTTGCCCAGCGAGGAAGCGGCCGTCGGCGGGAGGCGCAGCCGGATCGCTCGCCCCTGATATCACCAGAGTCGGAACACGAATCTTGCCGAGATCTCGCCGACAATCAAAGTCGCGAACGGCGGCACAGCACGCCACGTAGCCCTCCGGATTTGTTTCCTCGAGGACTTTCCGGATGCTTCGGATGGGCGCGGAACTCTTCTCGCGAAATGCGGGAGCAAACCAGCGTTCGATGACCGCCGGCGCAATGGCCTTCATTCCATTCTGTCGAACCGTCTCGATGCGCGCATTCCAGCCCTCCATCGTTCCAATTTTCGCGCCTGTATTGCAGAGGACCAGCTTCTTCAGTCGATCCGGCGCGTTGAGGGCAAGCCACATGCCAATCATGCCGCCCATGGAAAGTCCGCAAAAATGGATTTGCTCGAGGTGCAGCGCATCGAGGAGTGCGAGCACATCCTTTCCGAGCAATTCAATCGAATACGGTCCGGGAGTTGTCGAGGATTCTCCGTGAGCCCTGGTGTCATAACGCAGGATTCGAAACGTCGTCCGAAACACGGCGGCTTGTAAGTCCCACATGGTGTAGTTCGCGCCGAGGCTGTTCGAAAACGCCAGCACGGGCGCATTCGCCCGGCCCTCCAGCAGATAATGAATTCGCGCAGTTTCGGTTTGAAGGAATGCCATTTGTTTTATGGCCTTCGCAGTTTTTTCGCAAAGGCACAGATTTTCGAAACGTTCTAAACGCGCTCCAGAATCACGGCGATTCCTTGCCCGACGCCGATGCACATGGTGCAGAGAGCATATCTGCCCTTTGTGCGCAGCAGTTGATAAAGCGCCGTGGCAATCAACCGCGCGCCGCTCGCGCCCAAAGGGTGTCCCAGGGCAATTGCGCCGCCGTTGGGGTTCACATGCGCGGCGTCGTCCGGAATGCCCAACGCGCGCAGCACCGCCAACGCCTGCGAAGCGAAAGCTTCGTTCAATTCGACAACATCTATTTGGCCAAGCGAAAGACCGGCCTTCGCCAAAACTTTGCGCGTCGCCGGTGAAGGTCCCATGCCCATGATGCGCGGAGCAACGCCCGCGGCCGCCGACGCAACGACGCGCGCTTTGGGTGTTAAGCCATGGCGTTTCGCCGAAGCTTCGGAGGCCAGCAGCAGCGCGCACGCCCCATCATTCACGCCGGAAGCGTTTCCCGCGGTGATGGTGCCATTTGGTTTAACGATGGGTTTCAATTTCGAAAGCGCTTCCAGCGTCGTATCCGGCCGGGGATGTTCGTCTTCCGAGAAAAGAATTGGCTCGCTCTTTTTCTGGGCAAGGGGCACCGCGACAATCTCCTGCTTTAGACGCCCGCTGCGGATCGCATCCGCCGCGCGCCGCTGGCTTCTCAGCGCGAACGCATCCTGATCCTCGCGGTCAATGCGAAATTCCTCGGCGACGATCTCTCCGGTCTCCGGCATGGAATCCACGCCATACTTCGCCTTCATCAATGGATTTACAAATCGCCAGCCGATGGTGGTGTCTTCCATCTTCATCGCGCGCGAGTACGCGTCTTCCGCTTTTCCCAGCACGAAGGGCGCCCGCGACATGCTCTCCACACCGCCCGCGATTACCAATTCCGCTTCGCCGCATTTGATCGCGCGTGAAGCCGTTGCCACGGCATCCATGCTCGATCCGCAGAGCCGGTTCGTGGTAGCGCCGGGAATTTCCTTCGGCAGACCAGCGAGGAGCAGCGCCATGCGGCCAACGTTGCGGTTGTCTTCGCCAGCCTGGTTGGCGCAGCCATAGATGACGTCGTCGACGGCGCCCCAATCCACATTGGGATTGCGTTCCATCAGAGCTTTAATCGGAATCGCCGCCAGGTCATCGGTGCGAACCGCGGCAAGCGCCCCGCCATACCTGCCGATCGGCGTGCGAATTGCATCACAGAGGTACGCTGTCTCCATGGCCATCCTTTGGGTTTCTCGCCGCTCTATCTTATCCGCAAGGGCTGAAATTTGCGCAAGCGGGGTGCAGGCTGTTTGATAGCAACACGGATGGGAACGCTAGAATTTACCCGGGCCTTCGAGAAGAGAAGGGAAGAAGCCCTGCGGAAACACTGGAGTTTCCGCAGGGCATGCAGCCGTCATTTGCTACCGTTGTCTGATCTCCACCGGTTGAGTCAGTTTGAAATCAAGAGCAGTCTCCGCTGGCAGTGTGATGTCGCGATTGCCCGTCAATCCCGCACCACCTGTGCCTGCCGCCGCGCCAATCAGACCTCCAATGACAGCGCCTTTGCCGCCGCCCGCGAGTCCGCCGATGAGCGCTCCGCCGCCTGCACCGCCACCGACCATGGCGGCGGTGCGCTTGCCTTTACCTTTGCTGGACATCATGGCGTTGGACGTTTGAATTTCATGTTCCCTGCCACGGACCTCGACGCTCGTCAGCTCCAGAGCAAGTCCAGCCCCACCCTTGAAGCGGCCCGCCGCTTTCGCCTCCCTGATAACGCCGGTCGCGCGGGCTCCTTTGGGAATGGCGATCTTGCCCTCAACCTCCACGGGAGACTCCACCGTCGCCGTGAACTTGTCTCCGGCGTGGCTGGTTTTCGAGCTTATGGTTTGGTCCAATACGACCGCAAGTACGGCCTCCGCCGGAACCACCAGCGGTCGTGGCTCGAGAGCTTTTGTCACAGCGGTTTTGGCCGAATCGGCCATAGACGGAGCAGGCGTGGCGTCCGCACTGGGTTGCTGGTCAGCCGGTTTCTGGCAGCCAACGACAAATAGAATGAGGCCTAGAAAAAACACCTGAGCAAAAGCCAAAACACGATTCATCAATTCCCTCCTGAGGGCCGGAAGTAGATTTATTTAAACATACTCTGACCGGGGATGAAGTCAAATGCGGTTCTACAACTGCAACAGCACTCCTGCGTTTCTGCTGCTTCACCATCTCCGGCTTCCGCCGTTCTGGTGATGTACTTTCCGCTATCGGCTGCGCTCATTTTCTTGACACTCTTCCGTCTGCCCTCCACACTGAATTCACCCCTTCCAAAATCTACGTGGTTAGTGTGAGCTCATGCGCATTCTTGTCGCCGAAGAGGACGCGCCGCTTGCCGAATTTCTGCACCAGCGGCTGCTGCAAGAACAGTTTGCGGTAGAAGTGGTTCGAGATGGAATGGAAGCCCAGCGGTTGGCCCTCGAACAGGCCTACGATCTGGTGATCCTGGACCTCAATGGTCCCGGGTTTTCCGGACTGGATGTGCTGCGAGGGATTCGTTCGAAGAAGCCTGATCTGCCTGTGCTGATGGTCGCCGGCGACGGCCTGGTCGAGGAACGCGTGCGTGGGCTGGATGCCGGCGCGGACGACTACCTGGTGAAGCCGTTCGCATTTGCCGAACTCTCCGCGCGCATTCGCGCCGTCGTGCGGCGGGGAAGCCGTCCCGCGCATGCGGTTCTGCATATTGACGACCTGGAACTCGACCGCGTGACGCATGCGGTGCGGCGCGGGAGCCAGGATATCGGCCTTAGTCCGAGAGAGTTTGCCCTGCTCGAATTCCTCATGCGCAATGAAGGGCAGCCGGTTTCCCGCACCAGCATCGTCCACGAGGTCTGGAAACTCGATTTCGACACCAGCACCAACGTTGTGGATGTCTACATCAACTATCTTCGCCGCAAAGTGGACACTGGCCACGGCCACGCGCTCATTCGCACCATTCGTGGAGTCGGCTACCAGATCGGCGGCAATGGCCGCGCGGCATTGTCGGCGTGAAATCGATCCCCTGCCGGTGACCACCAAAGCATGTTCCGGCTCACGACGCTCTTTTTGAACGCGCTTGCTCGGCATGTTTGCTATTCTACGCCGCGTGAAACCCACTTTCCTGATTGATACAGACACCGCCTCCGACGACGCGGTGGCCCTCATCCTGGCGTTGCGCTCTCCGAGCATTGAAGTTCTAGCCATCACCACGGTTGCTGGAAATGTCGCCGTGCAGCAAGCGACGCGGAACGCGCTGTATACCGCGGAGCTTTGCGGCGCGGACGTCCCCATTTACATGGGCGCGGAAAAACCGCTGACGCGCGCGCACCAGAGCGCCGACTGGTTCCATGGGCGTGACGGCATGGGTGATCATGGGTATCCAATGCCAAAGTACTCGGCGCTGAAGCAGCACGCCGTGAACGCCATCGTCGCGGCGGTCGATTCGAATCCAGGATTAGTCCTGGTGACGCTGGGACCATTGACGAATATTGCGCTGGCTTTGCAGCAGAGCCCGGAGATCGCCACGAAAGTGAGCCGCTGCGTGGTTATGGGCGGCGCTCCTTGCTGCGAAGGAAACGTGACGCCGGCTGCCGAGTACAACATTTGGTGCGACCCGGAAGCCGCGCGCATTGTGTTTCGCAGCGGACTGCCGATCGAGATGGTCGGCTGGCATCTTTGCCGCGGCGATGCCGTTTTGAACTTGGAAAACATTAAAGAGGTGCTGAGTTTTGGCACGCCCGTGGCCCGGTTTGCCATCGAATGCAACAGCCGCGCCCAAGAAGCCTACTTGGAACAAACCGGCGAGCATGGGATTTCGCTTCCGGATCCGGTGGCTATGTCCATCGCGTTGGACCCTACGATCGTAACTCAGCAAAGCGAGCACTATGCGGACGTCGAAACAACCAGCGAACTGACGCGAGGAATGACCGTGGTGGACCGCTTAAACGTGGCAGGCAATGAGCGCAACCGCGCCATCTGGGCCCCGCTTCTAGTCAAAGGCCGAAAAGCCAAAATCGATTGGACCATTGACAATGTCCGATGGAAAAAAGCGCTGTACTCTGCCTTGCGCTGACACGCATTCTGTTTGGCACTTCACACCGAAGGACGGAAGGAGATTTCATGCGTTCCTCGAAGATCGTTCTATGCATGCTGAGCATTCTTGGCTTTTGCGTGCTGGCGCAACGAGTCACTTCGCAGACGGCTGCGCAGGACCAGCGCATCGTGATTGCAGCGAGCACCGTGCTCGATGGCAAGGGTCGCGTTCTTCACGACACTCACATCGTAATCGAGCGCTCAAAAATTGTAGCGATTGACAAAAAAGCAGGCCCGGTGGACTACGACTTGGGTGGCCTGACGGTGCTGCCGGGCTGGATTGACGCGCACGCGCACATTACCTGGATTTTCGGCAAAGACGGAAAAAACACGGGGATGGCAGGGACATCGCAGGAGGACACCTACAAAGCCGCCTCCAATGCATGGCTTACTCTCATGGCGGGCTTCACGACGATTCAGAGCCCCGGCTCGCCAAACGACATTCCGCTGCGCGATGCGATCGCGAAGGGCATACTTCCCGGCCCGCGCATCCTGACGGCCGCCGAGCCGCTGATCGGGCGAGGCGAACAGAGCGGCACCCCGGAGGACCTCCGCGCGTACGTGCGGAAACAAAAGGAATCGGGCGCGGACCTGATCAAGATATTCGCTTCGCAGAGCATCCGCCAAGGCGGAGGGATGACGCTTTCGCAGGAGCAATTGAACGCCGCTTGCGATGAAGCCAGGAAGCAGGGCCTGCGCACATTGGTACACGCTTACAAGGACGCAGTCCGTGCCGCCACGCTTGCGGGATGCACAGAGATCGAGCACGGCACTCTGGCGACGGACAACGATCTGAAATTGATGGCCGAAAGAGGAACCTATCTGGACCCCCAGGCGGGGCTGGTCATCGAGAACTACCTGCTGAACAAGGAAAGATACATCGGCACGCCCGGTTATACCGAGGAGGGTTTCGCGGCCATGGAGAAGATCCTGCCGATGAACCACGAGCTTGTGCAGCACGCAATGAAAATCTCAGGGCTGAAAGTTGTTTTTGGCACGGATGCCGTGGCGGGCACGCATGGGCGCAATGCCGAGGAGTTCATTGACCGCGTGCGCGACTGCGGGGTGAATCCCATGGTGGCGATGGTTTCGGCGAACTCACTGGGGGCGGAGGCGCTTGGGATGGCCGATCAAATCGGCTCGATCGCTCCCGGTTTGCAGGCGGACATCATCGCGCTCGATGGGGATCCGTTAAAAGACATTGCGGCCGTTCGTCGCGTCGTTTTTGTGATGAAGGGCGGCATTGTTTTTAAGAACGCCGCGCGCAGCGCGATTCCTGTGTATGCCGGTGTTCAGCCTTGAGCCTGTCCCAAGGGGAAGAGTTCTCATAAAGCTCTAAAAACACAATGGTTAGAGTCTCTCTGAAGGGATGGTATTAGGCTCTATCGGAGACAAGGGCAACTTCTTTCCCATATTAGGGTTCTACCCTATGGGAGCAATATGATGCTACGCTCCTATCTGTTGGACCCCGTGTTTTGGCGACCGCCAAGCGGTCAGGGCCCGGCTGAGAACAGGGGACCGGTCATGAATACGATGTCGTTTGCCAGTTCAGGCAGAGTGACGCGCGGGAGCATTGCGCGAAAAGCCGTCCTGTTCCTGGGATTGGCCGCTCTAGCCAACGTTTCCGCGCCAAGGGCGCAAGCGGACGAGCAAAAGGACCCGCCAACGCGCGTGGCGCGCATCAGTTTTGTGGATGGTTCCGTTTCGTTCCAACCGGGCGGTGAAGGCGACTGGGGCGACGCGGCCAGGAATCGTCCCGTAACCGTCGGCGACAAAATTTGGGTGGACAAGGATTCTCGTGCGGAGTTGCAAGCCGGGCAGGCGTCCATCCATCTGGGCAGCATGACCGCCCTCTCTTTCCTGAATCTCGATCAAGACATAATCCAGATGCGCCTTGCGGAAGGCAGCCTCAATTTCCGCGTTCGTGAACTGCGCGAAGGCGATACCTACGAAGTAGACGCTCCCAACCTGGCATTTATCGTGAAACAGGCGGGAGCATTTCGCATTGATGTGGACGAGAATGGCGACGCCGCGCGGGTGACCGTGCTGCGAGGGGAAGGCGAAGTGGCCACCGGCGGCAAGACGTATCCCGTTCACGCCGGCGAGCGAGCGGAATTCACGGGCACGGATAACATTCAGTACAACACGGAAGCCGCCCCGGGCCCAGACGGCCTGGATAGTTGGGCGGAGCAGCGCGACCTGAAAGAAGAAAATTCCGATTCCGCCAAATACGTCTCGCGCGACGCGGTAGGCTATTCCGATCTCGATGATAACGGCACGTGGAGCCAGACTCCGGACAATGGTCCGGTTTGGTATCCGAACGATGTTGCGCCCGGCTGGGCTCCCTACAGTGAGGGCAGCTGGAACTATGTCGGCCCGTGGGGCTGGACTTGGGTTGGCTACGAGCCCTGGGGCTTTGCTCCGTACCACTATGGCCGCTGGAACTATTTTGGCGGGCGCTGGGGTTGGTACCCTGGTGTGTACGGCGGCTATCCCATCTATGGCCCCGCTTTTGTCGGCTTCGTTGGTGGTGGCTTCGGTTTCGGGCTTGGCTGGTTCCCGCTGGGATTTGGCGAACCGTTCTATCCCTGGTTTGGGTGCCGGCACGAGTTCTTCGAGCGCATCAACGAACGGAATACGTTCATACGCAATCGCAATGTTTTCAACACCAACATACACAACGTGAATTTCGTCAACGCTCACAACGCCAATGCGGTGACCGCTGCGAATCGCAACGCCTTCGTCAATGGCCAAGCCATTCATGGCAGCTCCACGCGTCTTACGGCTGCTTCGTTGAAGGGTGCTCAGGTGTCGAACTCGCCCGGAGCTGGGATCAAGCCCACTTCAAGCAGTTCGCTGGGCGCCGCCAATATGAATTCGCGTGCAGCCAGGCCATCTTCGTCCGTGCAAAGCCGCGCGGTGGTCGCGCGGACCAGTCCGGCGCAGGGCGCTTCGCACGAGGCCGTCCGTACCATGAACACCCGGACACTAACTGCCGCGCGTGTCGGCAATTCGCCAGGGAATATGAATGGCGCGTCGAATCGCCCGGCGATGTCAGGGGGAGCTGCGCAGCAGCGCGGCGGCAATAACTCCCGGACGTGGGAAGCGCAGGGCAATACTACCGATCGTGGGCGCGCACCAGCCGGTTTTGGCGGCTCAAATCGTCCAGCAAACGAGCCAGCGCAATCTGCGCGCGCGACGCAGGGTGATCGTCCGTCGTGGGCGAGGGGGGGCGGGCAAGCGGGCGTGAATGGCAGCGGCGCACGTCAGTCGCCTCCGAACTACAACAGCAACCGCTCTGCTTACTCAAACAATAACGGGCGTTCGTACCAGTCACCCTCAAACGGCAATCGCGGCTATTCACCATCCCGCTCGTATTCGCCGCCGCAGACGTATTCGCCGCCGCGGACGTATTCCCCACCAAGCCGCAGCAATCCCGCTCCGTCGCGCTCTTACTCCCCGCCGAGCCACAGTTCCGGCGGTGGTGGCGGAGGAGGCAGCCACGGTGGTGGTGGAGGAGGCAGCCACGGTGGTGGCGGAGCCTCGCATGGCGGAGGCGGTGGCGGCCATCGCTAACCAAGATTGATGCAAGAAGGCCCGCTGAATTATCCCGGCGGGCCTTTTGCTTTTTGCGGGGACCCCGAACCGCTCCATTCATTTCGGGGCAGACCCAACTTGCAAGACTCTCTTGCGACATTCCTTCCCGTTTGGTTCAGGTCGTCCTGCTTTTGCAGAGGATGCGCGATCGACTCCTGGCACACCCCTCGCAACTGTTTCTGCCATTGCGTGTTAAACAAAACAGGGAACTCGGACTCGCGTATTTCCTGTTTCGACATGCGCGGGAAGACCAGGCGAGTTCTTGGCAACACGTGATGCTACTGTTTGAATTAATCCCAGGCCCTTATTGTCGGGACTCGAAGTGTCGCGGCGCACTTACAAAACAGCCGTTCAAGTTTCAGGAGAGACTTCGATATGAGAAAACTTGTGCTCAAAGCTGCGAGCATCCTCAGCGTCGCCCTGGCGGTGGCTCTCTTCGCTCCGCAACGCGCCGCTGCCGATGACGACGATCCGCCAAGCCGCGTGGCGCGCCTCGGATTCGCACGAGGCTCCGTTTCCTTCAATCCTGCAGGCACGGACGACTGGGTTTCCGCCGTTGTCAATCGACCAGTCACCACCGGAGACAAGCTGTGGAACGATAGCGGCGCGCGCTCTGAATTAAGTATCGGCTCTGCGGTGATCCGTCTGGGCGGCACTACCGGTTTTTCGTTCCTGAATTTGACGGACAGCATCACGCAGATCCGCGTCACCGAAGGCACATTGAACATTCGCGTGCGCAACCTCGGCGACGACGAAACCTTTGAGGTGGATACCCCCAACCTGGCCTTTTCCGTCCTTCGCCCCGGCAACTATAAGATCAACGTGAACGAAGCGGGCGATACCACCCTCGTGATTGTTCGCGATGGGCAAGGCGAAGTCACCGGTGGCGGTTCCGCGTACAACATTCGCCACGGCGAAATTGGAACCTTTAGCGGCGCGGACCAGCTCGACGCCGATGTCGAGAGCTGGGGAAATGACGATGATGATTTTGACGGTTGGTGCGCCGATCGCGACCGCCGCATTGATCACTCTGTTTCCGCGCGCTACGTTTCGACCGACGCAATCGGTTATGAAGATCTGGATGAGTACGGAGGCTGGCGGCCCGTGCCGGAGTACGGCACTGTCTGGTTTCCTCACGTCACCGTCGTTGGTTGGGCTCCCTATCACTACGGTCATTGGGCCTACATCGCCCCATGGGGTTACACGTGGGTGGATGATGCTCCCTGGGGATTTGCTCCCTTCCACTACGGCCGCTGGGTGACCGTCGGCGGAGTGTGGGGCTGGGTGCCGTGCGCGCCGCGTCCCGTTGCCGTCGTAGGCGTTGCCTATGTTCGCCCGGTGTACGCGCCGGCGCTCGTTGCTTGGGTCGGCGGGCCGCATTTTGCTGTTGGAATCGGAGTTGGAGGTGGCTTTGCCGCCGGCGTCAATGTGGGCTGGTTCCCGCTGGGACCGCGTGAAGTGTACGTGCCGTCCTACCACGTGAGCCGCACGTACGTGAACAACGTGAACGTTTCGAATACCACGGTGAACACCACCGTCGTAAACAACTATTACAACACCACGGTCATCAACAAGACCACCACCGTCACCAACAACAACGTGACGGTGAACAATCAACACTACATGAATCAGAGCGTGCCCGGTGCTGTCACGGCGACCACGCCGCAGGCTTTCACTTCCGCGCAATCCGTTTCCAAAAACAGCGTGGCCGTAAACCAGCGGGAGGTTGCTTCCGCTCCCGTTGCGGCCACAACGCCCCCGGTCGCGCCCGCACGGCAGGCGGTGATCGGTTCTGGCGCTGCCGCGGCCGCGAAGCCGCCTGCTGCGCTGGCCAATCGTGCGGTCGTCGCGAAGACGGCTCCGCCTCCTCCGCCGGTTTCCTTTGCGAAGCAGCAACAGGCCATTCAGGCCAATGGCGGCAAGCCACTGGCGATGTCGCAAGTGCGGCAGATTCAGCCGGAGGCCGCGCAAGTGCATCCCACGGTCAAGATTGCTCCGCCATCGAGCCCGGCTGCGCCGCAGAACGCGCAAGCCAACAAGCCAGCTGGCCAGCAGCCAGCAGCCAATTCGAATCGCCCCGTCACCTCCAGCAACGCCGTTGGCACGCAGCCGACTGCCAATCCCAATCGTCCCGTTACCCCCAACAACGCTGTCCAGCCGGCACAAGGCAACAAGCCAGCTACGCCGCCCGCGAACAGCGGCACCCAGAATGCCAGCCAAAAAGCGTACAGCGACCGTCCGCCCGTCGCGCGGCCAAGCAATTCGAACGCTGTGAACGCCTCGAACGCTGCGAACGCGCAGCTCGAGCAGAAGCATCAACAACAACTCGAGCAACTCCGCGCGCAGCAGGACCAGGAACGCCAGAAGATCGAGCAGAAGCAGGTGCAGCAACGCCAGCAGGCGCAGCAGCAAGCCGACGAGGCCAGACAGCAGAAGCTCAATCAACAGCACCAGCAACAGCTCGTACAGCTGGAACAAAAACACGACCAGCAGCAGCAGAAACTTCAGCAGAAACAGCAACAGGAAGTCCAGAAGGCGAAACCGGCCAGCAAGCCGCCGCAGGACGAGAAACCTCCCAAGGGCAAGACCTAAAGAGTCTTGCAGCGAGCGTCTCGGGCGGGCCTTTGCTTTTTAACAGGGGCCCGCTCTTTTTTTCGCTTCAGGGAATGTTCGCAGGTGAAAGGATTCGGCGTGTCGCGTAAGATTCATCTTCTACGCTTATGCGGAAACGAGGATCATCTCCTTCTGCCACAGGTGCTGCGTCCGCTGTAGTGGCGGAGCTGCGCTTATTGGCGCTTCCCGGGATTCCCGAGATTCGGCGTGGCGATGATCTTGTGAAAACCATCGCCGACGCTGCGCGCCGAGCCTCCATCCACTTTGCAAATGGCGACGTGCTGGTCATCGCGCAGAAAATTATTTCGAAGGCGGAGGGGGCGCTGGTTGACCTCGCGAGCGTAAAGCCGTCGCCGCAAGCGCTTGTCCTTGGCGAGCAGCTGAAGAAAGATCCACGCGACGTGGAAGTCGTGCTGCAGCAGTCGCGGCGGATCGTTCGAAGCGATCATGTGCTTATCACGGAAACGCACCACGGTTTTGTTTGCGCCAATGCCGGTGTCGACCATTCGAACGTTCCCGGCAGCGATGTGGTTACCTTGCTCCCGAAAAATCCAGACCGCTCAGCAAAAAAACTCGCTGCTGCGCTCCGTAAGCGGACCGGCAAGCACGTGGCCGTCATCATCAGTGATACGTTTGGCCGCCCTTGGCGTCTGGGACTGACGAATGTGGCCATCGGCGCCGCGGGTGTGCCGGTGCTCCTCGACTTGCGCGGCACGCCGGATCGCCACGGAAAACTGCTGAACGCCACCATCCTGGCCGCCGCCGATGAACTTGCCGCTGCCGCCGGCCTCCTCATGGACAAATCCAAAGGCTCTCCTGCAGTCCTCATTCGCGGTTATCGCTACAAACCCGTATCCGACCCCGCCGCACGCATCATTCGCCCCGCCGCCGAAGATTTGTTCCGCTAGCCCTTCTTCTCTGTGCTCTCTGTGTTAAATTCTTAATTGGATTCGCAGACACCCGACCATGAGCACCCGGTTCCACGAAGTCGTTCCAACTCCTCCATGGCATCCTGAGGCCGGGGATGCCCTGACCCGCGCCCGTGAAGGCTGCACCCTCGATCGAGCCTCCGTCTTGCTGCTCGCCGAACAAGCGCCCCTGCAAGAGCTGCTGAGCGCCGCCACGGAACTGCGCGCTCGCGGGAAGAAAACTGTCGTTACCTTTTCGAAGAAGGTCTTCATCCCCCTGACCACGCTTTGCCGCGATTACTGCAGCTACTGCACGTTTCGAAAGGATCCTGGCCAGCACGGCGCGCACTTCCTGACTCCGGACGAAGTCCTCGCGCTTGCCGAGCAAGGCCGCCGCGCCGGCTGCAAGGAGGCGCTCTTCAGTTTGGGCGACCAGCCCGAGCGCATTTTTCCCGAGGCGCGCGAATTTCTTCGTCAACAAGGTTTCGCCCGCACGCTGGGCTACCTTGCCGCCATGTGCGAACTCGTTCTAGAAAAAACCGGCCTGCTTCCACACGCCAATCCTGGTGTCATGGACCGCTCGGCTCTTGAGCGGTTAAAGAATTCCAACGCGAGCGTCGGCTTGATGCTCGAAAACGTCAGTCCGCGGCTGATGCGCAATGGCTTGCCGCACGCCAACGCTCCTGACAAAGTTCCCGCGCTGCGTTTACGCACGATGGAAGAAGCAGGGAAGCTGTCCATTGCTTTTACGACGGGAATTCTGATTGGGATTGGCGAAACGATGGAAGAACGCGTGGACTCGCTTCTTGCGATCCGAACGCTTCACGAAACGTACGGCCACATTCAGGAGGTCATCATTCAGAATTTTCGCGCCAAGCCGGAAATTCCCATGGCCGCGCACCCCGAGCCTTCGCTTGACGACATGCTGCGCACGATTGCGCTGGCCCGGCTCGTCCTCGGACCGCACATGAATGTGCAGGCGCCGCCAAATCTTAGTTACAACAATTTTCCACGATTGCTCGAGGCGGGCATCAACGATTGGGGCGGCATTTCGCCAGTCACCAGGGATTTCATCAATCCGGAAGCCGCTTGGCCGCAGATTTCGCGCCTCCAGTCGGAGACCGAGGCGCGCGGATTCACCTTGCGCGAACGCCTGGCGCTCTATCCGGAATTTGTGAGCCGCGACAGATTTCTTTCCCCGCGCGTTCGCAGTCGCGTTACTGCCATCTCCGATGCGGACGGCTACCCGCGGAGTGCCGGTCTCGCCGCCGGCATCTGATCCACGTATGCCGCCATCCAAAAAACTTAAAATCACCGCTCTCGCCGGCGGAGTCGGCGCCTCAAAACTTTTACTTGGTCTTTACGGCGTCATGGACCCGCGCTTGTTAACGATCATCGTCAACACCGGCGACGACATCGTTCTCCACGGCCTGAAAATCTCGCCCGACCTCGACATCGTCACCTACACCCTGGCGGGGGTCATCGATTCCGCGAGAGGCTGGGGTTTTCGCGACGAAACGTTTCACGCGCTAAAGCGACTCGCCGTCTATGGCCGCGCGAATTGGTTCAATCTGGGGGACCGCGATCTTGCCACACACATCCATCGCACCGCGCTCCTCGGCGAAGGAAAGAGTCTCTCCCAAGTTGCGGATTCCATCCGCACCGCGCTTGGCGTGGAGTCCCTCATCCTGCCGATGTCCGACGATCCCGTTCCGACCGTCATCGAGTCCAATGAAGGGGCGCTGCAGTTTCAGGAATATCTCGTAAAGCGCCGCGCCGAACCCGTCGTCCGCGACATCCGCTTCGCCGGTGTCGACTCCGCGCGGCCTGCTCCCGGCGTCCTCGAAGCCATCCTGGATGCCGATCGCGTCATCGTTTGCCCCAGCAATCCGTTGATCAGCATCGGCCCGATCCTCGCGGTCCCCGGTATCCGCGAGCAGCTGCAGGCGCGCAGGGAAAATGTCTTCGCCGTTTGTCCCATCGTCGGCGGCAAATCGCTCAAAGGCCCCTCCGACAAAATGCTCGCACAATTAGGCCACGAACCGACCGCTCTCGGCGTCGCGAAACTCTACGCCCCGTTCACCGGCACGTTCGTCATTGATCCCGCTGATAAAGCCCAAGCCTCTGCAATCACAGCCCTCGACATGAAAGTCGCGATTCTCCCGTCGATCATGAGAACGCTCGCACAAAAGCGCAAACTCGGCCGCGCCCTCCTGGCCCTCTCGTCCTCTTTGTAAGGACTCCCGCCGCGATGCGCCGCACCCAGGCGTGTGCTGCACAACATCTCAATAGGCAGCTGAAAAAGCGAAGTTCGTTGTCTCAGGGTCAGAGTTCTGGAAGACTGCTTTGCCTAGTCGCTAAACTCCAAGTTCACAGGTTTGTCAGGAAGGATTTTCTCACTCGGGCCTGGAGCTGACGCCTCGATCTCGAATTTCGTGCTGTTCAGCCAGACTTGTCCTGGTCCCTGCAGAAGAATTCCAAACGAAATGCGCGTCGCATCCTTCGGAACGGCCAGCACAACATAGTAGCGTTGCCAGCCCGTCGTGCCCTGAATCGGCCGCTTCTGCATATTGTCGAACGTCAGCACCTCTGTTCCCTTGTCCACGCGCATCCAAAGACCTGCCCACCCGGTAACCTCTTCCGATTTCACAAGTCCGCTAAGCCGCACCGAATTGCCCCGGTATTGCTCCGCGGTGATGCTTTGCATCAACGTGCCAAATCCGTCGACGCTCGGTCCCTTGCTCTTTAGAAATGCGCTCCCGTGACCAAGGTAGGCTTGATCGGTGTCCACCCCCGCCTGATATTCGGCGGGCTTGCTGCCCGCAAGATGCCATCCACGCGGTGCACCCGCATTTGTGGCCGACACGGACATTACAAAAACCGCGGCCACTCCTAATAGGGCTTTCCGAGGGGGGAATTGAAGTTTGAACATAGCACCCTCCGAACGTCTCTGATTCTCTACTGGGCGCCCCATTCAGAGCACGGCATTTCGAACTTCGTCCAACAGCATGAGTTCGGTCGTGAAGGTTGATCTTGGTCGTGGCCACGCCATGCCGGCGCTCTCGGAATATTTATAGCGCTAAATCACTTTGGAGGAAAGAGTCTAAACTTCCGCTTGGAGCACTTGCTACTTACTCCGTTCGCCGCAAGTTGGCCCCGTGCGCTCCGGCGAAAGAAGATGCGTTATTTCACGGGAAGCCCGGTGAAGCGAATCCCGGCGCTGTGAACTTTGTAGCGCATATTCAGGCCGATCAAGAGCGCCGTGAGCGATTCGACGATGCGCGCGTTCTCCAGCTTGCCGCCGTTCAGGGCGCGCGCGCCGGGGATTTTGCTGACTAATTCAGACGCCACTTGCTTGGCTTTCTCATCGTCACCGCATACCAGGACGTCGCATTCCACCGGGGCCTCCCCGGCGAGCAATTCGGCGCCGAGATTCTGAAACGCCGCGGCAAGGCCTAGTTCGGCCGGCAAAAGCTCTCGCGTTTGTTGCGCAGCGGAACCTTGCCAGACGCCAAGCATGCGCGTTGCCGCTCCGCCTACCGACGCTGCCAGCGGCACAGTCGTATCAATCACGACCGTCCCCGGCTTCCATACGCTTTTCAGCTGCTTCAGCAACGCCGGCGCACCAGAGAAGGGAACCGTGAGCAGCGCGACATCGCAAGCCGCGGCTGCTGACAAATTGTCCAGGCCCTCGATCTGCGCCGAGCCGTCCATGCGCTCGCGCAAATTCTTCGCGGTTTCCTCGGCGCGCGCCGCGTCGCGGGAACCAATCAGAATGTGTTCTCCCGCTTTTGCCAGACGGTAGGCCAAGCCGGAGCCTTCCGCTCCGGTTCCCCCCAAAATTGCAATCTTTCGCGCCATACGTTTTCGCTCCCCTAGACCCTTCGTGCCGTCCGATCATACACGCGCCGAATCGCTCGGCGCTTCGCTTTCACGGCGCTCAATATGGTATCTTCAAAAACTTCGATGATCACCATGCCTCCACTCACCACCCTGCAATTTCGCAAAGCGCTTGGCCACTTCTCCACAGGAGTAACCGTGGTCACGGTGGAGCGCGCGCCCGGCCAAGTCCACGGAATGACCGCCAACTCGTTCACGTCCGTGTCGCTCGAGCCCATGCTGATCCTCGTTTGCGTGGATCAGCGCGCAAAACTTCTTCCCTTGCTTGAAAAAAAACGGCGCTTTGGCGTCAGCGTCTTGAAGCAAGGCCAGGAAGCGATCTCCGAGTATTTCGCCAAAGGCGAGCAGAGCGAGGAAGCTGAGCAGCGCCTTTCCATTCACTACGATTGGACGCGCGGCGGGATTCCGCTGCTGGAAGACACGATTCTGCGCCTCACGTGCAGCGTCGTCGCCTCCTACATTACAGGCGATCACACCATCTTTGTCGGGGAAGTGGAATCGGCGGGAATGTCCGAAGGCGAGCCGCTGGTCTTCTACCGCGGCGAATACCGCAAAATCACGCGCCACGGCTGAGCCACAAAAAAGCACAAAAGTTAAACGGATTATCGTTCGGAGCTGCCGGAAGGCCGCGGCGACTCGGCGGAATCGCCCATCTCTTTGCGATGGCTCTTCACTTCGCGCAGCGCGTAGATCGGCTTGTTCTGCGATTCGTAATACGTGCGTGCGATGATCTCGCCGAGCAATCCCATGGAAATGAACTGCACGCCGCTGACGAACAGCGCCACCGAGAGCAGCATGAGCGGCCCGTGCTCCGTCATGATGGCTTGGTGATGGAAAAACTTCTCATACGCCAGGAAGAACGCCATCAGCGAGCCCAGCCCTGCTCCGCCCATGCCCAGTAAACCGAAAAATTGCAGCGGCCGAGTCGAATAATCCAGCAGAAACTTCACGATGATCAAATCCAGAAATACGCGGATCGTTCGCCCGATTCCATAATTGGACTTACCACTCTTGCGCTCGCGGTTCTCGATGGGCACTTCCGCGATTTTCGCGCCGGTCGAACTCGCCAGCGCCGGGATAAAGCGGTGCAACTCGCCGTACAGTTGAATTTCCTGGATGATTTCCCGGCGGTAGGCCTTGAAGGTCGTGCCGAAATCGTGCAACTCGATTCCGGAGAGTTTCGCCATCATCCAATTCGCGATGCGGCTCGGAATCTGGCGCATCAGCCAGTGATCCTTGCGCTGATGTCGCCAGCCGCTGACCAGGTCGTAGCCTTCTTCGATTTTTTCCAGGAAGCGCGGAATTTCGTCGGGATCGTGCTGCAGATCTCCATCCATCGAAATGATGACTTCGCCGCGCGCAAAATCAAATCCCGCCTTGAGCGCCGCGGTCTGACCAAAGTTTCTCCGCAACCGCACTAGGTTCACGCGACCGTCGTGCTCGTAAATATCCGAGAGTACTTTGAAGGTGTTGTCTTTGCTGCCGTCGTCCACAAATACCAGTTCGAATGGCTCGCCAATGCCATCCATCACTTCGGTCAATTTCATGTACAAAGGTGGGATGTTTTCCTGTTCGTTGAAGAACGGAACGACAATCGAATATTGAATGAGCGAGTCGCCCTTCATGCTTTCTTCCGCAAATGCCATTTACGCTTCCTGGGTTATGAAACCATAGTCTATCAGGCGAATCCCCTGCGATGCGACAAGATTTCGAATGACGGTGTCCGTGAGGATCTCCAGCTCGGTGCGCCGAGAATCCTGCAGCCGGGTCGCGGTTTTCAGCAGTGCGGCATCCACGTAGCCGGGGTGGCACATCAGCTCCGTCGTTCCGTCCGGCAGATTTTTGAGCAAGCGCGCCACGCCTTCCTTGGTGAGCTCGCCGGTTTGGGCGATTCCGCAAAAATAATCCGCCGCGCCGATTCCCGCGCGTTCGGCCTGCTCCCGCGCGTCTCGCGCCAGCAGCTTCAAGCCGCGCGCCTGCACGCCCTGTTTCAGAACCACGCTGCCGCGCTGCGTTTCTCCTGACGAAAGCGCGGCGCGCAGGCTCGAAGACTCGTGCGCGATTCGAATCGCCCCGATCCCGTGCCGCTTGGCCAGTTTCAGCGCAATCTCAAACAGCCCCGGCAGCATGTGCACGTGCTTGTCGCCGTCCAGATGCGTCGGCTCAATGCCCGCATCGCGCACTTTCTCGATCTGCGCGTCCCATTCGCGCTCCACTTCGCCCAGCAGCAGCCCGCGCCGCGCCCGGCGCAGCAGCAGGCTCTCCGGCCCGCCCGCAAAGTGGCCCTCGTCATTGAGCAGGCTCGTCAAGCTCTCGCGGTCCGCTACCGGCGCGCCGTCGCTCAGGTTCAAGTGCACCCCAACGCCCAGGCCTGGCGCGGAACTGGCCTTCTCCAGCGCGTCGGCAAACGCGGCGCCGTTGGCCAGCAGCGACGTGCTGGTCACAATCCCATGCCGAAACGTTTCGACAATCCCCCGGTTCACCCCTTCGGTCCACCCGAAGTCATCCGCATTCACGATCAGATTCTTCACGACCTGTCCTTGCCCCCGTTGCTACCCCTGTCCTTACGGACAGCTACTCGTTTGCGCCATCGTCCGCGGACGTACCATTGACCGCTTTTCCCTTCAACTCTAGCATGACGCTATTGAGGTAAATATGCCCGTTAAGGTGCGCGAAACCAAGAAGTTGGGCTCGCGGCACCGCGAGAGTCGTCGCGGCCGCCGCATGAATTCCCGTGTTCCTGTGCGCCTGGAATGGGACGGTGATGCCGGCAAGCGCCACACCGTCGAAGCCCACACGCGAGTGGTGAATCCCTACGGCTGCATGGTGGTGCTGTCCGATTCTCTGGACCTCGAGCATCGCCTGGCGCTCACGAATCTGGCCACCGAGTCTAGCAACGCCGCCGTGGTCGTCTGGAAGGGCAATGCGCGCCCCGACGGCTGGGAATATGGAATTGAGCTGGTCGCGCCAGAGATGGATTTTTGGGGGCTGGAACTGTGATTAAACCTACTTCCAACCTCAAGGCCCCAGGCACGCATCCCGTGCGCCCTGCGGTGCAGCGGCAGCCGACCGCCGAGGAGCGCCGCCGCGCCCAGCGGGTGCTGCTGCGCATGGCCATTCTCGTTCACCTCCCCAACAAGCCGGAACCCGTCAAAGGCTTCACGCATACCGTCAGCGCCACCGGCGCCATGATCATTCTTCCCGAGGGCTTTGCCCAGGGCACAAAGTTTACGATCGAGAATCCCAAGTCCCAACAGCGCGTGGAGGTCAACGTCGTCCGTCCGGGGCAGATGAATCAGGAAGGCTCGTTGCTTCCAGTGGAATTTCTTACACCGGCGCCGCTCTTCTGGAACATCGTTTTTCCGCCCAACGTCAACTGACACATCCGACGAGAGTGTGTCATCCCGAGCGCAGCGAGGGATCTGCGTTTCTCCTTTCTGCGTCTCCTCTGTGATCTCTAGGTCCTTAGTGTCCTCGGTGCTGAAACCGATTTTCCCAAAAAAGAGCGGCTCCAAACCTCGGAGCCGCCCGGTCTTTGTGCCTTCGATGGTTCTCAATTAATTGTGATGTTGATTGTTGGCGACCCATTCGAAGCCGCAGGCGACGCTGCGATGGAGAGCGTCGTCGATCCTGTGACCGTCACGTTCAGGGAGCCGCTCGACGACGGTTGCGTGTTGGTGGCATCGCCGGCATAGTGCGCGCTGATGGCGTGCGTTCCTACCGTGCTCATCGCCCCCGTGGAAAGGTTCGCCGTGCCGCCGGAGACCGCCACCGCAGTTCCAATCGGAGTCCCACCATCAAACAGCTGCACCATATCCGTTGGAGTGCCGCCAGTCACGGTCGCGGTGAAGGTAAACGCGGTGGTAGCCGGACCCTTCGTCGCGCTGGTGACCGTGAGGTGCGTCGTGGTAGCTACCGGGCCGCCGCCGCCCCCACCGCCGCCTCCTCCGGAGCTGCTGCAGCCCAGCGTGAAGCTCAGGATGCAGAGCAGGCCGAGAGCCAGCGCCGCGCGGTACCGCTTCCGCCCCGGAAGCAAGAGCAAGAGTATGGCGCCGAGCCCGGTCATTGCGCTCAGCGTCCACCAACCCTTGCCACCGCCCGTGAGGGTCAGGCCCGCGGCATAGAGTTTGCGCTCGTCAGGCACCAAGGACGCCGTGGCATTCGCTGCCGCCGGCGCTGCCACTGTCACGGTCAAGGGCTGCGACGCCGCAGTTGTACCAGTAGCAGAAATGGACAGCGGATTTGGCGTGCAAGTAACCCCGGGCGGAAGCGCGGAACACGTTATATTCGCGGTCTGCGTGCCGGTCGAACCAGCGGCAGGCGTCATGGTGATTGTGGATGTGCCGGTGCCGCTGCTTCCAGCTGTCGCGGGTGAGAGCGATACGGAGGTGCCGCCGATCGTGAAGCCACCGGTCCCGCTACTGCTGGTAAACGTGAAGTTCAGAATACTCTTTCCGCCGAACGCGACCGGATTGGGATCGGCAGCCCCGAAGGAACTAACCATGATGAAGTAGGTCGTCCCTGAGGTGACGGCGAGATTTGTCAACTGCGACTGTGTGACGATTCCTGCAACGATGTCGTCGTTGCAGGCGAACAGCGTCAAGCTGCCTGCGGATCCGGTCCAAATCGAGAGCACGCTGTCGTAGCTGCTTCCGATGGTGTCCACATCTGTAATCGTTCCGTTGGACGTTGGCGTGAACTTGTACCAGATCGTATTCGACGTTCCTGTGACAAACGGAATCCGCGGGTCCTGCGCGCAGGGCGGCGCTGGGTCGCTCGTTTGGGTTGTCGCGGCAGAACTGTCTTTCGTGTCTGTGAAAGTATTCCCGGTGATGCTGATGGCGTTTGTGAAGTTGTCGTTACTCGGCGCCGGAGCTACGACGACAAACGTGGGCAACGTTACCGTTGCGGTCGTGACAGTCGTCCCGCCGCCCGGCGGAGGGTTCTGTACGCCGACGGAATTCGTGCTCCCGAAATTGGCCAGGAAGGTTGCTGGGACTGTTGCCATGATTTGCGTCGCAGTCACAGAGGTAGGCGTGATGGTCAACGTCCCGCCTGCGTCTGGGTTCATGATTACGACTGCATTCGATGCAAACCCCGTTCCGGTCACTGTAATTGGCGTCGCGGCCGCGTTCACAAGCGCGCTGGTTGGGTTCACCGCCGTAATTGTTGGCGCCCCGCCTAGCACAGTGAACGTCAGCGCATTGCTGGTAGTGGCCCCAACTTTCACGGTGATCTGAGGTGTCCCCCCGCCACCGATGAGCGCTGCCGCTATCGTTGCGGTAAGCTGCGTGTCGCTAACCTGTTGCGTCGTCACATTGGCCGTCGCGCCGTTCCAATTGACAGCTCCATTGGTCAGTCCATTCCCGTTGACAGTCAAGGTGAAAGCAGCGCCGCCTGCCAGTGCCGAAACCGGTGAAATCGAAGAAATGTGCGGCCCGGTGAACGCGAAGTTGTTCAGGACGATATCCCAAACGCCGCGGCCGTGAGTGGCGGCGCGCAGGGTTCGCGAGGCACGATGCAACTTCAAGGAAAGCACTGCGACGCGCGGAAGCCCTGTGCTCAAGGTCGTCCACGTGCACGTTGTCGGAGCGGTTGTTGTGCAAATGCCCTGAAACACGCCGATGTCGGTTGCTGCGTAGAGCGTTCCAGGGATATCCGGATCAACCACCACATCATTGACCGGGCTGTTCGGAAGGTCGGTCGCTGCAGGCGTCGCGCAACTAGCCACCGTGCAACTCACGTCTTTCCAGGTCGCGCCGCCATCGGTCGTCTTGAAGAGATGGCCAATGACGTCGTTGATGCCGTTGCCGACAAACGCGAATCCCGAGAATGCGGCGTATGCGGTGTTGCCCGTTGGGTCCAAAGGATCCGCGGTGATTGCCGCAACCTGGCGCGGCGGCAGGCTGGCCTGCCCGGCAACTTGGGCGAACGTGCCGGATCCAGCCGCCACGTTTGTGGCCACGAAGACTCCACCGGTATCTGCTCCCGCATACACTACCTTCGAATTTCCAGGCGCCACGACCAGGGCCGTTAGATCATGGCCGGCCGTTCCGTTCACTAAGTCGCCGGACAAGGCCGTCCAGGAGCTCCCAGCGTTCGCGGATTGGTAGACCTTCGTGGTGCCGGCGTACACGGTATTCGTTGTGCTTGGGTCTGTGACCAGCGGGGGCACAAAGTCTGAGTTGTCGGCAGGATTGATTCCATTCACAGCGCTTAAGAAAGTGCCCGGCTGGCCATTCAAGGTCGAGACCAAAATGTTGATGCCGTTGCAAGTCACGTACACGGTGCTGGGAACTACGTTGTCGATTGCTGTTCCCGTGCCGTCACCGCACACATTGTTGTCAATCCAAGTCGTACTCGGGCCCGCATAGATTTGGCTGCCGTTGTCCTGCGCTCCGGCAAAGGCAATCTCCTGCGACGACGGATGAATGGAAATGGCCGGATAGAACTGCGTCAGGGTCAGCGTGGAATCGTTCAAATTCGTCCAGCTCACCGTCGCCGCCTCGGCATCGTCGGTTCGCCAGATTCCGCCGTCATTGCCCAGGTACATGCGAACTTTCGTCCCAATTTTCGCGAAGGCCATGGCGTGGTTGTCCACGTGCGGCAAGCCCGCGCTACCGCCTGCTAGATTCGGAATAACCGAGGACCAACTCGTCCCTCCGTTCGTGGTCCGAACTACCCATGAGTTCGTCGAGCCATTCATGAAGGCGCCGCCGCCAAAAAAGGCAAAATTCTTTCCGTTCGGATCTACCTTGACCACGTTGTCGTACCAGCATTGTTGCGCGCAGACATCTGGCGCCGGTGTCTGGGTCCAGGTCGTCCCGCCATCGCTAGTCACAAAGACGCCAAGATTGGTGTCGGATTGCGTGGTCGCACTGGCGATGGAAGCGTAAACCGTGTTATCCGTGGCGAACAGAGGCGAGATACCCAGATCAATGCGCCCGATGGTTGATTGCGTGGGGAGAGTGGTAGCCGTCAAGAGCGAAAACGTGATCGTCGAGCATGTGGCGCCGATGCCCGTGGCTTTGTAGATTCCATTTCCATTTGTGACGCCCGCCGAGCTGCCGAAAGGATTTCCCAAGGCGGCATACGCCACGGTGGATGATGCGAAGCCCACGAACGTGGACATCTCGCCTGGCAGAATATTGCTCCAGGTGGCCCCGCTGTCGTTTGAACAATAGACGCCTTCGGTTGATCCCTGGGCGAACTGCGTTTGTGCTCCCACGAGCACCATCCCGGGAATGCTTGGGTTCACGGCAATGTAGCTGATACGCGTGCCACCGAGCGTGAAAAAGCCAAACGGAGTCTGGTCGCTCGTGGGTCCTGCAAACGGACAGGTCGTAGCGTTGAACGCGCAGGTTGGCGCCCACGTCTGACCGCTATCGGTGGACTTCAGCACGCCTGCGCCATAGTAAATATCAAATCCGATCGAAGCTTGCTCGCCCGTACCTGCGTAGACCGTTGCGGGTGCCGACGGAGCGAATGCAATCGATCCCATCGAAAGGGATAAGTTCTGATCGCCTACCGCCGTCCAGGTCGCACCAGCGGTTGTCGTTCGCCAGATGCCCCCCTGCGCTCCGCCGATCAGCACCGTGTTTCCCGTTAGATCGGTCGGGTCAACCGCAATTGCGGTTATCCGGCCTGTTACGGGGCTGAAAAATCCGCCAGTCGTCGGGGTTGGCCCGATCGAAGTCCAGGCGTTGGTCACGGATGCGGCGAAAGGAGTCACTTCGGCGACCGAACCGTTCGCACGATGCACCAGCTTGCCTTCCGCTTCCATCATGCGCTGCATGTGCGCCAGCGCGTTAGCACGAGCTCCGGCGGGGATGTGCCCGTTCGCGGAACTGCGCTGTTTGTAAAACCATTCTTCGCGTTTACGAACTGCGTCCGGGCTATCCTTTTCTTCTTTGGCCGCTTTCTGCTTAGGAGCGTCCGCGTCAGCTTGTTCGGTAGCTGCCGCTGCCTGCGCTTTTGCCTCGGGGAATTTCGCCGTAGGCCGAGCCTTCTTCCCGGCTCCAGGATTCTCTTGCGCGTTGGCCGCTGCGGAAAGGCCCGTCAGCGCCAGAGTAAAAGCAAGGATGAAAAGGGAATTGCGCATTGCAGAAGTGTCGAGTTTCATTGTCCGCCCACGCCGAAGGATTTTGAGGACCCGGGCAAAGCGTTTGCGGTCTGAGGGTGCCGGCCAAAATGGAGCGAGGAAGCACGTCATGAAACGGCTTCTGGCCGAAGGGGCATGGACCGTGAACGATTCACCTTAAAACGCGTAAAGCCTATCACAGGAGTTGTTTAGACTCTCTAGTACTCAGCCGGCGGAACTGTCTTGCAAACAGCACTCAACCTTGCGAGTTCACGACCCGCCACCGACCCCCATGCCCACTCCGATGCGCCTGTGACTCACCGGGATGCTTCCCGCCTACCTTGCTAAAGCCCTGTTTCGGCGGTGAATTCAGGCATTTCCTGGGCACGCTCAGCTCACCTTTCCCGCCAGAAACAGACCGCCCCACCGCGGTCTTTATTCCGCGGCCGCACAAGCACCGCCATGGCCGGCGTCCGCTTCCGGCGCGAACCGGGGCCGGGGACTTATCCACGGTGTTCAAAAGGGTACAGATTGGGCCGCGGCACTCCTCTACGCTTCCAGTGGATTTTGCGACGCGGATATGACAACTTCGGCGACTAAGCAGTTAGAAAAATGTATCGCCGCTTTTCTCACCTGCATCTAACACTGGTGAGGAATAGATAGAGCAATGGCACCGCCACCGTGTGCCGCTGTAGGGAAGCAAAACGAACGAACGGGATGCCAGCTGAGGTAAGCGATCATGCAACCACAAACACCCCATTCAAGAAGATTCAGTTCGCGGCTCGAGACGCCCGGAGGCGTTTATGTCTATTGGAGTTCGGTCGGATCTGACGATACTTCGCGGGTTCGCGATCTAAGTTCGGGCGGCGTATTTGTCAACACACGGAACGCGAGGGCTGTGGGCGCGAAGACCAACCTTCATTTTCTTGTCGAAGAAGGTCAAATCAGGGCGGAAGCGGTTGTGCGCCACGTCGAGCCCGGCCGCGGATTGGGCTTGGCCTTCACGGCAGTGCGCGAGGAAGATCGCCCGCGCCTCGCCGAATTGATGAAGAGACTTCGCGGCTTCAGCCCGATCTTGAGCCCGCGAGCGGGCGAACAGAATCAACAAGCGCCCTTGCAATGAACCTGGAATGGCTTGCCCGTCAGAACCATTTCGATATCGGCCAATCTTTCCATTCTTGATATACTATCTCTCAGGTACACATGCCTGCCCTCTTCCTGACCGCACCGCTTCGCTGAATCTGCAGCTATCTCGGCCGGACCTTCTCGATGGCTCAAGTTCTTTCTTTTCAAGTACGTGCACACTCTTTTGTCTCGGTGCCTTTCAGCGGCCAGCTTAGTGGTTTAGAATCAATCGCTTGCGCACTCTTTTACGCTTTTTTGCGTTTTCTTGCATGGACCAAAACTCACGTCTTTTTTTTCCATGCGTTAGACGGTCTTTAACCAAAAAAAACCGGGGGTAGGAACCCCCGGTAGAAAACGATTCCCGAATCTAGCCTTTCTTTAACGACGGAAGCCGCGCCGCCCGTAGTAGCCGCCGTAGTAGCGCGATCCCCAGCCCCAGTAGCCGCCGTAGAAACCCGCGTAACCAGGATAGACGTAGCCAGCATACGGGTAGCACGGAGCGTAGTAGCCGCATGGATAGGGTGCCACTGCATAGGGATACGGCCCGGCCAAGCTAGGCGGACCTCGCCGCTCCATCCTCCCAGTCTGATAGTCCTGTTGCGCGACCGGCAGGAACGCCTGCTGGCTCTGCGTGGTGTCAATCGTGATGGGGTCCACGAGTCGAAAGGTCAGTTGCTCTTCAGGTCCAAGGATTGTCGGCCGGCCGCGGGTAAGCAGCACGGTGGCAATCCCTGCGGCCGCCCCGGCTCCCGCACCAATCGCTGCGCCGCGGCCCCAATCGGCCGCTGCGCCGATTGCTGCGCCCACTCCGGTTCCACCAGCGATGGTCGCCGCGTCCGCGCCGTGGCTAGTTCCTGCAGAGGCTTTCCACAATTGCGAAAGCACGGGCACTTGGTGGCCGTCCACAATCGTCACGTCGGTGAGTTCGAGCCCCAATTCGGATGTCCCTTTGACTCGGCCGGCCTTCTTAGCATCCTTTACCTGGCCGCTAACGATTTGGCCGCGGCGTGCCACGACCCAGCCGTTCACGATGATCGGCTCGCTCAGTACCGCGGTGAACTGGTCGCCAACTTGATTCTTGTCGCTGGAAAGGAAGTCATTGAGGCGAACAATGAGAACTGTCCCAGCGGGCACGGTCAAAGTACCCGGAACCGGCTGGCTCGGCTGAGGTGCTTGGCTGGCCTGGCGCCGAGGAGCCTGCTCGTTTCGCTGGTTCGGTGAGGATTGCGCGGGCCGGTCATGAGAGTAGGGTGGCCTGTCGGCGTCTTGGGGCGTGTAGGTGGGCTGCGCTGAATCGGGCGGTGGCTGCGGTTGCTGCGCGGCAGGCTGATCTGCGGGTTGCGGGTCCTGTTGCTGGCCGGGCTGTTGCGGTGGCTGTGCATGGGGCTCTTGCTGCGCGAAGGTCCCTATGCCAAGGCAGAGTGCCAAGGCTACTGTGGCGGCTCCGCGCCAAAACGGTCCAAATTCCTTGAAAATTGCCGGGTAATTCCTCATGATCGTTGGCTCCCTCAACCTGCGATTCCCGCGAACGCTGCCGGTGCATCGCTCCCTGCTTACTTGGATGGCACCCTTTGTATAGCGGGATGCCCCAAGCAACCCAGGCCTCATCGCATGTAGTAACCCCGGACCACCAATTAAGTTGCGCGAGGGCTATCCTGGGAGACGCTGTTTTTGCGCCGGTCCATGGCTTCCCAATACTCTTCTCCCATTCTTAGCAATCCAGCAATTCCCAGCTCCTTCCCATCGCCCTGCGTGAGAGCCAGCCGCTCGGCGCGCAAGAAAAGCTCGTGGTACACCGTGTAGTTCAGGAGGCCGCTGATACGCAGCGCCACGCGGCCATCGGGCGCGGTGGCCAGCGTCGCGTCAGCGATATCAATGACCTCTTTGCATTCCGTGGTGATGGCTTTCTCCAGTTCTCCCCAACTTAGCGATTCCTCGCGCCACTTGGATTGATACTCGGCGATCAGCCGGGCTTCCTCTTCGCCGGAAACGCCAGCGGGAACCAAAAACTTTCCCGGCCACACGGCGAAGTGAAGCACGCGCGCGGACTGCACACCTTCCAGTTTCAAAAGAAACTGCATATCGAGCGGGAGCTTGTGAAATTCGAGCAGGTGATCGCTTTCGAGATGGAGAGTAATCGTGCGCTCCAGCAAGCTCGAGCGAATGGACACGATTTGCGCGTCATGGAGCGCCGGCCACAGGGCCACCGCCGTGGCGCCTGCTGGAAGATTTACCCAATCCACGACGCTTTGCTCTTCTTCTTTTCGCTGGCCTTCGCTCATGAAGCATCCTCCTCGAGCCGTGCTTTGGCCAGGCAGTATACGCCATAAATAACAGCCCTAAGTGCGCGAGCGGCGGCCCAGTGTATAATCCGCTTCGATTCGAACCGATGGAGGAGCGGCCATGGCTGAACCATCTTATGAGGAACTGAAAGCGCGGCTTGCGGAACTTGAGAAGCAGGGAGGCGGGCGCCGCACCGGCTCGCTGGAATTTCGCGTGGGGGAAAAGGGAGGCGTCAGCGTGTACGGCCTCGGGCGCTTCCCGGTTACGCTGTATTACGAACAGTGGGTCCGGCTGCTCGAAGCCGCTCCGCAGCTCCGTGAATTTCTCGAGTCGAACAAAGCCAGCGGGAAACTCAAGCTCAAGGACAAGTAGGGCGAGTCCTTCCGTTCGCATACCCGCCCGTTCGAACGCCGGGCCGCCATTTGCGAGCCTGCCCGCAATGCTTCAACCATCCCTCCGCGGATTGTTAACACTCCCGCCTCCCGCTGCGTCTTGCCAGGCAGTAGAAGCAAGACCAAATGCGGAGTCTGCCAGGAGGGCTATTCATGCTGCCAAAATCATCGCGGTTATCGGCATTCGGCTTGCTCATTTGCTCCTTCGCTCTGGCTACTTATTTATCCGGCGGCACTTCCGCCCGTCCCACGTATCCAAGCCTTACGGTGCATGAGTGGGGCACGTTCACGTCGATTGCGGGCGGCGATGGCAAGGCCGTCGAGTGGTCGCCGCTGAATGGATCCACGGACGTGCCCAATTTTGTGGAGCACTTTCGAAACGCGAGATTCAAGCTGGGGCTGCGCGGGACGGTTCGAATGGAGACCCCGGTCCTTTATTTTCATGATTCGCGCGAGGAAACGGTTTCCGTAAAAGTCGCCTTTTCTAAAGGGCTGATCACGGAATGGTATCCGCGGGCCAGCAGGGTCGAACCAACCGTGAGCATTTTTGACGGGACGCTCTATCAACCGGGCGCCGATGGCACTATCGCGTGGGACTCCGTCACGCTGGCGCCAAATCTCCGGACGGAACTTCCACAAGACCATACGGGCAATCCTTACTATGCCGCGCGAACGACTTCTTCTACACCGCTTCGCGTGAAGACCGCGAAGGGCGAGCAACAGGAAAAATTTCTGTTTTATCGCGGCGTGTCCGTATTTCGCGTGCCCATTTCGGCGACGCTAGCGGCAAATGGCCAAGTGCTGCTAGAAAATCGCAGCGGGGAAGCCGTTCCACATTTCATCGTATTCGAGCGGCGCGGGGGAAAAGTGGGCTATCGCACGGGCGAAAGAATGCAAAACGAAGCGAGGCTCGATGCGCCGGAGCTCACCGCCAATGTCGGTGATTTGTGCCGGGATCTCGAAGGAATGCTGGTCGCTCAGGGGCTGTATCAGGACGAGGCGCACGCCATGGTAGAAACGTGGAGAGATTCCTGGTTCGAGGAAGGCAGCCGGCTCTTGTACATCGTGCCTACCGCGTTCCTAGACGGAATCTTGCCGCTTTCGATCAACCCCGCTCCGGCGCAAACCACGCGCGTCTTTGTCGGGCGCCTCGAACTGATCACGCCCGCGACGGAAAAAGCGGTCCAGCGCGCCCTGGTCACACACGACGGCGCGACGCTGGAAAAGTACGGCCGATTTCTCGAGCCGATCTTAAACGCCATGATTAAGAAAGAACCGAATCCGGCGAAGGCGAAACAGTTCGACGAGGCGCTGAATACTTTTTACAGTTCCCAGCTCGCCCGGAACCAGCGCGGCAACTGAATTTATGTTTTGAGAAGGCCGAGCAGCTCGATCTTTTCACGGAGGGCATCGAGCGTACAGGGTTTCTGGATATATTCGTTGGCGCCCGCTTCCATGGCAGTGCCGAGATGCTCGGATTCCGAATTTGTCGTCACCATGATGAGTGGAAGCGGGTCATAGATTCGCAGCTTGCGGACTTCGCGAATGAAATCGATGCCGCTCATTACGGGCATGTTCCAATCCACCAGCACCAAGTCCGGCGGTTGCATCTCGCTAAGACGCTCCAGGGCCTCACGGCCGTCGGCCGCTTCGACGACCTGAATGTCCATTTTTCGCAGATACGCACAAAGGATCATTCGAATGGTCTTCGAATCTTCTACGACGAGTGCGCGCATGAAGTCTCTTTTCAGGCCATGCTTGCCAGATCCCCAAGCCGGGATAAGGCCTTGTTCTTGCTAACAAACGGACAGGAGCAGGTCTTGCTAGGCGGCTGAGTTCATGCAGCCTTCTGCAGCCTGGTAAGCGTATCTGTCAGACCCGCGTATTCTCGATTGCCTTCCATACCTGTCGCCGCGATATCCGACAGCATTTCACGGATAGCGTCCACCAGGGACAGCAGCGCGGTGGTAATTTCCTGGTTGATCAGCAATTTGCCGTCGCGCAGGCGAGCCAGCAAGCTTTCCCCGCTGTGCGCCAGTGTGCCGAGTTTCGTGAAGCCCAGAAAGCTAGTGGCCCCTTTGATGGTGTGCAAGGCCCGAAAAACTTCGACCAGCAATTCCTGCGAAGCGGGAGACTTTTCCAGCAGAATCAAATGGCGTTCGAGTTCGTCTGCCTTCTCATTGCCTTCTTCGACAAATACCATGACGCTTGCGTTCATGTCCCCCATATGGCGCTCCCTTCCTTAGCCACGCTCGGACTCTTTCGGAGGCAGACTCGGTGGATTCCAGATGAAACTCATCGCAGGACGGCGGCGTGCCGGCGCTGTGACCGCGCGAGTACGGATCGGACGCGAGCTGCCAAACGGCGCGGCTCGACCGGCTTCAGGATGTAGTCATCGACGCCTGCTTCAAGGGCTTGTGCCTCTTTCTCGATGCTCTCTTCTGAAGTCAGCATCAACACGGCGATACCGCGAGTTGCGGCGTCAGCCCGAAGAGCTTTGACCATGGCCATGCCGTCCATGCCGGGCATGTTGTAATCCGTCACGATGACATGTGGATGGTCACGCCTCGCGGATGCCAAGCCCAAGTTTCCGTCCTTGGCCTGGAGAACCTCGAAGCCTTCCAGCTCCAGGAAATACTTCACCACGGAGGCGATGGTCTTGCTGTCCTCCACAACCAGCACGCGCTGTTTCTCTTGTGAATCGCTGGACTTGCCCTGTTCTCCCGGGACAGGCGGTAGTGTTTCATCCAGCTCGATGGCCACCTCCCGTTTGTGCGCTGCTGCCTCGTCGTGAGCGGCAGAGGAATGAACGGTCCCCGGTTTAGTGGCTTCCTCTTTGTGAGCCGCAGCATCATCCGCTGCCACAACGCGGACAACATCTTCCAGTGTGGTCAGGCCCTGAGCGGCCTTTAGAATTCCGTCTTCGAGAAGAGTCTGCATGCCCGCGTTTCGGGCGGCCTTGCGAATGGCGTGCTCCGATGCCCGACGAGAGATCAACTCGCGAATTTCATCGTTCACAACCAATAGTTCGTGAATCGCAACGCGCCCTTTGCACCCCGACTGCCGGCACACCTCGCAGCCATGTCCCGCGATCCACTTCGCGTTGGCGGGCAGCCGCGCAGCTCCGCCCGCTTTTTCAATCGCGTCTGCGCTCGGAGAGTCAGGAACACTGCAGGAAGGACAAGGACTGCGCACCAATCGCTGAGCGAGAATGCCAATCACGGCCGAAGCGATCAAAAAAGGCTCGATTCCCAAGTCCAACAGCCGGCTAATGGTGCCGGGGGCATCGTTGGTGTGAAGAGTACTCAGGAGCAAGTGGCCGGTCTGTGCGGCCTCCAGCGCAATGCCTGCGGTTTCCTGGTCGCGGATCTCCCCCACCAAAATAATATTTGGGTCCTGCCGCAGAATGGAGCGCAGTCCGGCCGCGAAGGTGACGCCTGCCTTGGTATTGATTTGGACCTGGTTTACGCCATCGAGTTGATACTCGATCGGATCTTCAACGGTGATGATATTTTTGGTCGGAGACTTGACCCAGTTCAGGGCAGTGTAAAGCGTCGAACTTTTCCCGCTGCCGGTTGGCCCGGTGACCAGGATCATTCCTTGCGGGCGCGACAACAGTAGTTGAAAGGCACGCAGATTCTCGGCAGTCAGACCCAACTGCTCCATCGTTACCTGGGCACGCTTACTGTCCAGAAGCCGGATCACTACTTTTTCTCCGAACTGCGTGGGGAGCGACGACACGCGCAGGTCAATGCGCTTGCCTTCGTATTTCAGCCGGCTGCGGCCGTCCTGAGGCCGGCGGCGATCGGCGATATCCATTCCAGAAATGATTTTCATCCGCGAAATGGCGGCGTCCATTTGATTCTTCGGGACCTTAATGACTTCGCGCAGCAGCCCGTCCACTCGGTAGCGCACTTGCAGGAAATTCTCTTTCGGCTCCATATGAATATCGCTGGCGCCATTCTTAGCCGCACCGCTTAAGATCAGGTTCACCAACCGGACGACGGGCGGCATCTGAGTGTCTTTCGCTAATTTGGCTGGATCGACGACCTCGATCTCGGAATCTGTAACCGTTTCCACTTCGCCTTGATCAGCAACCGCCCCCAGAGCGTCGAAATTCGCCGGAGGTTCTTCCGCATACGTCTGGCGGATCAAGTTTTGAATCTGAGCGAGGCTGCCTACCACGGCCAGGATCCGCTTTCCGCTGCGAAACTCCGCATCCTGAATCGTCGGATAGTCCGTGGGGTCGGCAATTGCCAGCCTGAGAATCTTCCCTTGAAGGCTCAGGGCCACAACCGTTCGCTTGCGGCAAAAATCAGAAGGCAGAAGAGCAGCGATTTCGGCGGGAATTTCCGGCAACTTGGGATCGAGCGCCTCCAAACGCATCATCTGGGCGATGGCCCCGACTATTCCCTGCTCATCCGCCAATCCCAAGGTTGCCAGGGCCTTACTCAAAGAGACGCCATTTTTTTCCTGGGATTCTCGGGCGCGAGCGAGTCCGGTAGCATCGATGATTCCGGAACGCACGAGTAGGTCTCCGATTGCCGTTTCGTTCACAGTACATGCCATCCGAATGACTGTTTGGGGCAGAAAAATCGTTTGTGGTCGGGGCGAATCCCCTTCCAGGCAAGTAAAATCACTTGCATGCGATCCACCATTGGGGGACTCAACTGCCGTGTTTAACGTATGGAAATTCAACAATCTAAGAGCAAGGGGAAGCGCCCGCGAGTGGGGCCGTTCCCGCTTCGGAACACAAGAGTCACTCTGGTACGCCGGGTGGAGACTGGAACGAACCAGTGCTTGGCGCCAGGATGCACATGCAGGAGCCTTCGAGTCTGGCACGCAACCTGCTCGTTCAAATGGTTGGCCGCCCCCCCAGCGTCGAATCGAGCGGAGCTATTTCGTGTTCGACTCGTACCGCAGCTTGGGCTTGGCGGCGACGCACGTGTCGCATTCTGGAGATGCCCAGACGCCCGTACCTTCATGCTGGTCCTGCTTGGTTATGCTGGAACGAGGAGCCACGGTGTGCCCCTTTTGCGGCGCGGACCAAACGCGTCCCGTCTCAATGGTGGACGCCGATTTGCGGCCACCGATCACCGCGGCGCGTATGATTCGAGAATATAAATATATATGCATAGTAATAGTAATATTGGCCGTCAGCGTGGCAGGAATTCTTTGGCGCAATTTTCGGGAACCCGACATCAGCCCAGCCTCGCAGGCGGCGGGGGTCGCTGCCAAATCGCTCACAGAACTTCGCGAAGCGCTCACCGCTTACGCTCTCGCCGCCAGGGGCACCTATCCAACGACTCTGAAATCGCTAGGAGATCGCGCGAATTTGCCCATGGAAGCTGCGGTGAGCGCAGGCTACAGACTCGAGTACAGCCCTACGTCATCACCAGGCGAGTCCGTTTTTCGCGGATTTGTGATTCTCGCGCGCCCCGAAAAGAGCGACTTTCTGAATCTCAGGGTCGATGAGTCCGGGCTGGTTCGGGCAACGAAGAAGAATCGGCCAGCTACGGAGCAGGACCCTCCCTTTTAGGCCGCTGCAGAATTCGAATGCATTTAAATCTGTTTTCAGCGAATCCAGGGCAGGGAAAACAAGTCCACATTGCCACCGGAGAAGATGACGCCCAACTTCGGAGCGCCGCCGTCGGCGCGCTTCGGCAAGTTCAGTGAGGCCGCCGTGCCGGGCTTGAGGAGTGGGGCGATGGCTACAGCGCTCGATGGCTCGATGATGATTTTCATGCGTTCCCAGACGAGCCGCGCGGCGGAGATAATTTCTTCTTCGCTGACCAGGAGGACGCGGTCGACATGGCGGCGCAGGATGGCGAAGGTGCGCGGCGCTAATGACGCGCGCAAACCGTCAGCAATGGTGTCGCTTGATTCAAGGGATTGCAGCGTCCCGGTGGTCAGCGAGCGGTACGCGTCATCCGCGCGCTCCGGCTCGCAGCCGAAGATGCGCACGCCTGGGCGAAGGCCCTTGGCACCCAGGCAGGTTCCGCTCAACAGGCCACCGCCGCTGACCGGCGCAAACACGGCGTCCAAATCTCCAACCTCTTCGAGCAGCTCTTTCGCCGCGGAGGCCTGCCCGGCAATGATGCGGTCATCATTGTAGGGATGGACCAGGTGCGCGCCGGTTTCCGCTTGCACGCGATCGCAGACTTCCTGGCGCGAGGAAACTTTCGGTTCGCAGAAAACAATGTTTCCGCCGTAGCCCTCGATGGCTTTGACTTTCACCACCGGCGCGTTCTTTGGCATGACGATCCACGCAGGGACTCCGCGCCAAGCGGCCGCACACGCCACCGCCGCTCCGTGATTCCCGCTGGACTGCGTCACAATTCCGCGGGCGGCTTCCTCTTCGCTCAAGGAAAGGATGGCGTTCGAAGCGCCGCGAATCTTGAAGGAGCCGGTTTTTTGCAGGTTGTCGCATTTGAAGAAGAGCCGAGCTCCAGCCATGGCGTCGAGCGAGGAAGAGGTCAGAACCGGAGTGCGGTGAATCCGCGGGGCGATCCGCGCGTGGGCGGCGAGGATGTCTTCCCAGGTAGGCGGGCGGTAGGTCGTGTTCTCCACTTGAGGTGCAGCGCTCATGGGTCTCTCTTTGTGCCGCGTAGTGAGGCGACAAGCTCCTGTTTAGCGCACCTCATACCCGGGTGAAAGAGGCATTATGGCATGTTAAACGGGGGTTTTCCTTGGTCAAGGGGCTCCGATGCTTCCCTGCAAAAAGTACTGGTATTCCTTGGCTACCATGGGATTGGTACTTGACCGCGGCGGCTGCTCTGTTACGCTGGAAGCGCCCTCGGCCAGGTCGCGAGAGTTCTGGCAAGGCCTTTTCTCGCACGAGGGAAGCCTAAATGAAAGCCTCCGAACGCCGTCAATTGAACCGGTTTTGCCTCCGTACGCCGTTGCGTTTCCGTGCGCTGGGGGTGGCTGCGGATAAGACGGTGCACTTCACCGAGGCTTTGAACGTCTCCCGTGGCGGGTTTTATTTCGCCTCCTCGGCCCCGCTGCAGGTGGGAATGCCGATTGAAGCGACCCTGCACATGCCCGCGGAAGTGACCGGGGACGAGCCGCAGGAGACGCGTTGCACGGCCCGGGTTGTACATGTACGAAACGAACCGTACGGGGACGGACGGATTGGGTTCGGAGCGGAGATCGAGAAGTTTCAGTCGGTGCCGCCGCCGGAGCGGTGGGCGAACTGAGAAGAGTTGTCCGTTTTCAGTCCTCAGTTGTCAGTAGGGAATTCCAGTAAAGAAAGTTTCAAGAGTTAGGTCGCCGCCGCGTGGTGTGATTTCGCGTGCGGAAAGATGCTACGCGTACCAGATGCGAACCCGTCAACGGTGCGATTCTTCGGGCCTGCTCGTCGGACGCCCTCAGAAGGACGCTTCCGTTTTTTTCATCAGACGCCTAGGGTTTTGCGGCTGGAACGGTGATGGTGGTCTTGGCGCTGGCGACATTTCCAAAGCGGTCGTAGGCGCGGACGGCGATGGTGTGCTCGCCGGATGAGAGTCCGGTGGCGAGCGTGAATTCATAGCCCTCTTCGAAGGAGTCGCTGATCCCGGCAACCGGCGCGACGAGGATCCAGTCGCCGCCGTCAACGCTGTACTGGGCGTGTTCGATGTTGCTTCCCGAATCACGCGCCGTGAACTGGACAAGACAGAAATCCACGGTTGGGCCGCCCCGCTGAGTCTTGCCAATCGTTGCCTTTAGCCCTTCGATCACCGGCGGGGTGTTATCCACTTCGAAGCGCTCGCTTTCGCGTTCCGTCTTGAGCGCGAGAGCGGGGGGATTCGAAGGCGCGTCGGTGGCGACGATCTTCAGGAAGTAGGCGCCGTCTGGAAACGCGGTGGTATCCCACGAGTAAAATTTTTGCTCGAGGTTGTCTTTCAATAATTTCCACTCGCGTTCATTTTCCCCGCGAAAATAAACCGCGTAGCGCAATTCGTCGTCGTTGTCGTCGTGCGCGGTCCATAGGACGGATTGGTAGCCTTTTTGCACGGTGCCCTGGGGCGGCGGTTCGAAATGCGGCGGAGTGCCGCTCTGCGTGATGAGTATCCCGGAGACACCGGAGGCGCTTGGCGAAGGCGGCATCTTGAGCGTCACCGTTGCGGGCTGATTCGGAATCATTCCCAGCTGGCCTTGCGCGCGCACGCCGGGATCCTGAATGGCGATGCCGTCCATCACCGGCGCAACATTTCGCGGCAGGTACGCCAAGTTGACCCAGTCAATGCCATCGCCCGGGCGGCCGTCGTGAATCACTGCCTTCCATTGCACGAATCGAGCGGAGGGCGCTTCCACGGAGCTGCTGGATTTTGTGTACGGGCCGTACCAACGCGACCACTCGTGGCCCGGGTCTTCCGTATTTCCCGAGCGCACAAAAAATTCCAACCGCGGCTCGCCGGATGGGGCTGACGATTGGCTTGCGGCGGGGGGCGGAGGGCTCCACCATTCGAGACGGCCCCATTGCGAAAAATGCTGGGCGTCGAACGAACGGGATTCGTAGGTGCCTTCGGCTTCGTATTCCGGGCCTAGAGAAAACACTTTTCCCGGATTGGCAGTGCACAAAAACACTTTTCCCGCGGAATTGCGAGCCACCCCGGTGATTTGCGCCGACCCGGCTTTGGCGAGTTGCGCGAAAACGCCTCGGCCATCAATGGCGAGGAGTGCGCCGTTATTGCCCGTGCCGGCGAGCAAACGGCCGTCCGAACCGAGGCCAAGCGCATAGACAACGTCCTCGCGCGAAGACCAAAGTTCTTCGGGAGCCCCATGGGGGCTGATGCGATAGATGCTGCTGGAAAGGAGTGGTGGAAATGGGACGAAGGGTTGTTGCGGCTGGCCCTGGCCGGAAGTAATGGGGCCTGCCGTGGTGATGGTGGTGGTTCCTTGTGACGTGGTGATCACCGTATTGGGGGCCAGCGTGCCGGTCCGCTGCTTCTCGCCGATGGCGGAGGCGTAGATGGTGCCGTCAGCGGAGACGGCGAGAGAAGTGACCTCGCGCTTCGAGGTTTCGTAGAGAACGAAGCCTTCCGTAGCGTGTGCGGTTGAACTCTTCGAGTCTTTCGCGGCGGACTTTCCGGAAGAGCGGGAGATGCGGAGAATGCGGCCGCTCGGTTCCGTGCCGGCGATGAGGTTTCCTTTGGCGTCGGAGGCGAGGACGCGGATGTGCGCTTCGTCGCTCGAATAGAAGAGTTCGCCCTTGCCGTCGGGAGCGACGGCGAAGACCTGGCCCTTATCGCCGGTGGCGACGTAAAGCGTGCCGTCGCCGGCGAAGGCGAGATCCCAGATGTATTTGGTTTTGGGGTCGAAGAATACAGATTTTTCGCCGGACGCGCTGACGCGGTAAACCTTGCCGTCCGGAGAAGTGCCGACGTAGAGCGCACCCTTTGAATCGAAGGCGATCGCTTGCGCGGAGAGATCGGTGGAATCAAAAACCACAGCGGGCTTGCCGCTGGCGTCGAAACGAAACACTTTTGCGGGTGAGCCGCCCGCGGCGTAAAGTGTGCCCTTGGGATCGAGGCGGACCGACCACAAGTACGAAGCATCGGCGTCGGCGAGCAAAGTGAATTTCGGCGCGAGTTCAAGGCGTCCATCACTGCGGACGGCGACGCCGTGGGCGGAGCCTTTGAGGAAATCTTCGTAGCTGGACTGGCGCCAGCGGCGCGTGTGCTCGGCAAGCGCGGACGGGAAGTAAATGAGGTAAAGGAATGCAAGGAGGTAAAGGATTCGGAGGAGCGCTGCTCGACTGGAAGACTTGGGCATTTTGGTGTTCACCGGATTTGGAGATTTAGGGAAATGACGCCGGAGACGGGGCCTCCGAGCGGGATGGACGATTCACCGGCCAGGGATTCGCGCAAGACCTGGACGCTGCCCGGAGTAGGGCGGCCGTCCACAACATTGATCTGCGAGAGAGGAACGTTGGGGAGTTCCTTGTCGTCCCAGAGCAGCGTTGGCGCAGGAACAAAGAGTCCTACATAGAGGCGATCGTTGCGGCGCTCGCGATTCAACAGCGAGATGAGCTGATCGAGGCCCGTGGAGCTGCCGCCCGCTCCCGCGAACGCGAAGCCGCGAGAAGCGCGATTCAGAAGATCGCCGTCGCTGACGAGGACGCGGACCGTTGTGCCGCGCGCGACCTGTTCCGGAACGCGCACGGTAGTTTCTTCGACATGAGCGGCGCCGCGATAGGGGCGCAGCAGAACGCGCACGCGCAGACTTTCTCCAGGAGCGGCTTCACCCTTTTCGAGCCAGGCGCTTTCGATGAAGAACGACTTGCGGCCGGAAACGCTTTCGACGCGGAGAGAAATGCGCTCCACCGTTGTGGGTTCAAACGTGTTCGTAAAAAGCCGTGCAAAGACGTTCTGCATGGTGAGAGCGATGGGAAGTCCATCCGGAGAGAAAGAATCACCGGGAGCGAAGGTGTTTTCGAGCTGGACGGCAGCGTGGCCTTTGAGCTGGATTTCGCCGGTGAGATGCAGAGTTGTGCCTTCGCCATAAATCGAATTTTGGGTGAGGCCGGAAAGCGTGGTGATGGCCACGAGAATCGGGGTGAGCTTGGGTTGATTGACGATTTCGAAATGGAGCGTTTTCTGTCTGGCAGGCTCAGAGCCGGAGACCAGCAAAGTGAGATCCAGGGGAATCATCGGCGGAGGCGCGCCGAGCTTGCCACTGACGGCGGTGAGGTGATCGCTGGTGATGGTTCCGATGGACCCACCGACATTGACGATTTTGGTGGAAGCAAGCTCGGAAGAAAGCGTGGTCACCACGCGGCTGCGCGCCATCGGAAATTGGACGTTGCCGAGGTTCAAAAACGGGTGGCCGCAGAGATAGACGCGGCCGGCCTCCACCGCGGTGACGGTGCAAGAGGCATTGATCGAGGCGTCACCCTGCACCAGGACCATGCCGGCCATATCACCGGCGACGAGATGCGCATCTTCCGGACGCGGAGCAGCCGTGCCGCCCTGCGCGGCGACGAGGCCGTAGCCCTGAAGCTGGTTGGCAAATTGCTGAATCGCGGCGGGCTGAAAGCCGGAGAAAACGAGAGGAGTCTCAATGGGCTCCAGAGCCGAGCCGGTGGGCAGGCTGGTGCGCGCGGCGGATTCGCTCGGCAAACCAAGCTGCTGGATGCCAGTTTGCGAGGAGGTGGCCTGCGAGGGGGGATTCAGGACGTCTGCGATCGGGGTAACGCCGGCGATGGGTTCCTTGGTGAAAATTCCCAGCTTGAGGGAGAGCGCGCCCGCGAGTTTGCCGTCAAGATAGACGGGGCTGCCGCTCATTCCGGCGACGACGCCAGTGTGCTCGACCTTGGGTCCCTTGAGCTGGACGAGAATGATGGATTGCTTCGGCCCGAGAAAATTGTCCAGCACGCCGATGACTTCGAGGTCGAACTTTTCGATTTGGTCGCCGGCAAAGATGGTGAAGGCATAGCCCTGCATGCCGGGGCGGACCTGGCTAAGAGGAAGAATTTGCTGGGATTCTTGCGCGTTCACAGGGCGGGGCGTAACGCAAACGATTGCCGTGAAAACAGAGAGAACGGCAAACAGAACAACGCGAGGGTTCGACAGATGAGATCGGGCCGTAAGCATGAATCGCTAATGATACTTGGCGCGGTACCGGGACGCAATCCAACGAGCAGCGCGCACGAGGTAGGTCCTTGGACATGGAAGTTCTAGGACTTGATCGCAGAGAGCAGGACGGGGAGCGGTTCGGCGAGGTCCCATTGCGGCGCGCCAAATGGTCTTCGGGCAAGAACGATCCGTTCGCTCAAGCGCCTTTCGCCCTAGCTCTAAGATTGGGTTTCAGGACGGGTTCATCATCGGAGCGCAGGCCCTTTGCGTGAAGTGCAACCTGCGCAGAGCGAGGGGCAGAACCGACAGGGTCGTAAAAATAAGCCTGGGTTGTCTCGGTCTCACGTTCGACTTTCCAAACGCGAGTATTGGTTACATAGTCCGGCTTCTCCTGGAAGGGAGTGATGAACGCCGGGTCGAACCATTGGATGCGGTTATTGGGCTGGGCGGCGAAATTTCCGTTGTCCAGCGCGAGCAGGTGAGCGCACTTGTGGCCGCCGTCGCCCGCTTCTTCCGCGTCTTCATGCCCGAACCAATCCAAAGTAAACAGATACTGGCCGCCCTCCCAGGAACGATCCTTGATTTGCACCCGGACGCGCGCGTCCTGCAGGCGATCGAAAGTCGTGCATGCCATCTCATAGCTAAAGCAATCCCAGAATTGCAGCCAATCGAGAGGAGCCGGAGGCGCATCGAGCTTGTGACAGAAAGCATGAAGCGGCAATCGCCAGATGACGGCACCGTTGTCGGTGAGAGCGTGAAAGCCCAGGGCATGCCCCTTGATGGAGGCGGCGCCGAAAACGCAAACGTTCAGGAACTCGCCGTGGTGAGAGAGACCGTCGTATAGAAATTCCTTGCGGAGGAAACAGTAGAATCTCGGGATGTTGACATTGAGCGTGGCCAATTGTTGCCCTCCTAATCGAGCGTGGTCTTGCAGCAAGAGTAACGCGTTATGGGCAAGAGTAAAGAAATATTTGAAGTTTTTTTAGTGTAGAATTTTGACGCCGAAAACTTCCGAATTGAATCTTGAAGCGACCAAGGCGTGAGGAGCCGGCAGCCATGGCAGACACGTTTCCTGTTGGACAATCCCTGCAGGCGCGTGTGGGAGAACGCGCTTCGACGGCGGTCGAATCTGTTCCGTGGCCGATCTGGTGCGTGGTGGCGGGAATTCTTTCCAGTCTCATTGGCGGGCATTGGGACATTTCCTGGCACATGTCCATTGGGCGGGACAGCTTCTGGACGCCCGCGCACATCCTGATTCAGTTGAACGGCGTGCTGGTAGGCATCGCCTGCGGCTACATGATTCTGACGACGACATTTGGCGGAGATGCGGCGGCGCAGAGCACGTCGGTGAGGATCTGGGGATTCCGCGGGCCGCTCGGGGCGTTCATCGCGGTATGGGGCTGCGTGGCCATGCTGACGTCGGCGCCGTTCGATAATTGGTGGCACAACGCATACGGGCTGGACGTAAAAATTGTGAGCCCGCCGCACGTGCTGCTCTCGCTCGGATCGTTTGCCATCAAAGTGGGGGCGCTGGCGTTAATGGCGGGGCTGATGAGCCGCGCGACGGAAGGGGTGCGGCGAACATTGGGTTGGCTCTTCGTGTTTGTGGGCGCGGATTGCGTCGTGCAGATGGGGACGATGCTGACCGATGCGACGTGGCCCGTGAATTTGCACAATGCGGGGTGCTACCTGGCGGTGGCGATTGGCATGCCTCCGATGCTGATCGGTGCGGCGTGGGGACTCGGACGGCGCTGGGCTTGCACGACGGTGGCGGCAACCTACACGGCGATACAACTGGCATCCGAATGGATCTTGCCGCTGATTCCGGCGCAACCAAAGCTGGGACCGGTCTATCAGAATATTACGCATCTCATTCCGCTGCATTTCCCACTTTTGCTGATTGCGCCCGCGATGGTGCTGGATCTGTTGTGGGGCAAAAAAGAGCAATGGGGAAGATGGAAGCTGGCGGCGGTGTCGGGACCGGTGTTTGTGTTGAGCTTTCTGGCGGCGGAGTGGCCCTTCGCGAACTTCTTAATGTCGCCTGCGGCGCGCAACTGGTTTTTTGGGATGGCGTACTTTGCGTATTTTGATCCGGCGAATTTCCTGTACGACCCGTACAAATTTCAAATTGCGGAAAACACGCCCGGTCAATTCTGGGGCGTGATGGCCGCGGCGCTGGCGGTGTCGGTGATCACGGCACGGCTGGGATTCTCTTGGGGCGACTGGATGCGGCGGCTGCGGCGATGAAGAGGTTTCCGTCACGGACACGGATTTTTGCAATCGTAGTGATGCTGTTGACCTGCGCGCTTTCTCTGAGCGCGCATGTCGGCAGCCCGGATGTCTATTGCGAGGGCGACGCAGGTCCATATCATCTTTATGTGACAGTTCGAGTTCCTCAAGTGATCCCGGGCGTAGCTGAGATTCAAATCCGCGCCGCTTCGAATGATGTGCGCAGGATCGAGATTGTGCCGATGCGGCTGAGCGGCCCAGGATCCAATTTGCCACCCACGCCGGACGTCACCGAACAGTCTAAGGAAGATCCGCAGTTTTTTACCGGCAGCCTTTGGCTCATGGAAGATGGCGCGCTGAAAGTTCGCGTCTCGGTGGACGGCGCTAAAGGCAAAGGGGAGTTTTCTGTGCCTGTAGCGGCGTTCGCGCGGCAGACGCTGAAAATGGAGAGACCGCTTGGGGGATTGCTGGTTTTCCTGATGATGTTCCTCGCGATTGGACTGATTTTTATCGCGGGAGCGGCGGTGCGGGAAGGCAACCTCCGGCCGGGCGAATCGCCCGGGCCGGGGAGAGCGCGGCGGGCGCGCCTGGTGATGGCAATCACCGCGGCCGTCGTGGTTGCCATCTTGTATCTGGGAAGCGCGTGGTGGAGCGCGGAAGCCAATAACTATCAGAGCAGCGTGAATTTCTTCAAGCCCCCTGCCGCCGAAACAACTCTCGAAAACGGCAATCGGCTGATCCTTCGGGCCCAGGCCCCCGGGTGGTCGAAATCCGTCAAGATGCAAGAAGTGATCCCCGATCACAATCACCTGATGCATCTGTTTTTGATCGGCACGCCGAAATTGCAGCAAATGTGGCATCTGCATCCGGATCGCACGGCGGATGGCGCGTTCGCGGAGGATTTGCCGGCAATGCCTGCGGGGAACTACCGAGTGTTTGCGGACATTGTGGATAAAGATGGCTTCGCCTGGACGCTCGTCGGGAATGTAGACCTGCCGCAAATTCAGGGCAAGCCGTTGGCGGGTGACGACTCCACCTGGTCTGGCGGCGCTTTCGGCGCAGCGGGAGAAGGCTCCACGGTTTCGCAGCTCGCCGATGGCGGACGCATGGTGTGGCAGCGCCTGGATAGTTCTCTGCGGGCCAATACGCCGCTGAATTTCAGATTTAGCGTGGAAGATAAGCACGGCAAGCCGGCCGGCGACCTGGAACCGTACATGGGAATGGCCGGCCACGCGGAGTTTGTAAGCACCGACTGGACCGTCTTCGCGCACGTTCATCCGGCGGGATCGGTTTCCATGGCCGCACTGGAGCTGGCGCGAACGGCACCGTCGGGCGCAACAGGGGAACTGCAGGTCGGCAGCACAACGATGTCCATGCCCATGCCAACGCCAAGCATTCCGCCATCTTCGGAAGTGAGTTTTCCCTACGGATTTCCGCACCCCGGCGAATACCGGATCTTTGTCCAGATTAAACGCGCTGGAGAAATTGAAACCGGAGTCTTCGACGCGCACGTAGAGTGAGCTATCCCTGTTGAGCAAAGTATGTTTTGACATTCAGCGCGCTGTGAATACAATACTGCCCACTCTCCGGTAAGTTCGCCACGGTCCAAACCATTCTTCGATTTCGGGAAACTTTGCTTGCCGGAGCCGAAGGAACCTTCTATTTGCCAATTCGAGAACGCCGTCTTGGGATTGGGAAGCACGGCCGAATCCAAGACAAGGGAAGGGACGTATGCACCGACCACTGTTGATCCTCGCAGTTTTGATTCTCGCCGCCAACGCCGCGCGGGGGCAAAGTCCGTCAACGCCCGATCAGACCGAGCAGATCAAGACTCTGCTCGAGCGGGTCCAACAGCTGGAGAAGCGTCTCGCCGACGTGGAGAGCAGGCTGCCGGCTTCCGCTACTACTCCTGTGCTCTCTGCCGCGAACGCGCCGGCAAAACCCGAAGCGTACGAGGCGCGTGCTTCTGCGGTGCAGGCCCATGAACACGACCAGGCGGAGCCAAAGGTGGGGACACAGCAACTGGAGACGCACTATCCGTCGCTGCAGATTCGCGGATTCGGGGACGTGGACTTTTCCGCGACGGACCAGAAGGGCACGAACAGCGGATTCAATCTTGGTCAGTTGGACTTGCATCTCGCTTCAGCGCTTTCGCAAAAGATCAGCTACTTCGCAGAAATCACCTTCAACGCTCATCCCACCGATTACACCGTGGAAGTCGAGCGTTCCATCATCCGCTATGACTACAATGATTATTTCAAGCTCTCGTTCGGCCGCTTCCACACGCCCATTGGATATTGGAATACCGCTTTCCATCACGGGGCATGGTTACAGACGACCATCGATCGGCCATTCATCGTAAGGGTGGGAGGGACTTTCACTCCCGTGCACTTCGTGGGCCTCCTGGCCGAGGGGAACATTCCTTCGGGAGGTCTGGGGCTGAGCTACAACGTCGGCGTCGGCAATGGCCGGGGAGAAGTCATCAGCCGGCCGGGTGACGCCGGCGACATTAACAACAATCGGGCCTGGGTCGCCAAGTTATACGCGCGGCCTCCCAAGCTCTACGGATTGGAACTAGGAGCCTCCTTCTATCAGGACAAAATCACGCTCGTCACCCCCACTACCCAGGATTTTCGCGAATGGATAGCCTCTGCCTATTTGGTATGGACAAAAGGCGCCCCGGAATTCCTGGCGGAATTCGATAATGTTCATCATCGCAACATTCTTACGAATCAAATTGCCAACAACGACGCATTTTACGTCCAGTTTGCCTGCAGGCTCCCTTGGCTTGAAAGGTCGCTGAAACCGTATTACCGCTTCGAATATGCGCACATGCCGCTCAGCGAACAAGTCTTTACGCATTTTGACCAGGGGGAATCGATCGTGGGTCTGCGTTACGACATTTCGAGTTACGCAGCATTCAAAAGCGAATACCGATATACGAAGTCTCAGCCGGGAGTTCTCGGTCTGCTTGGGCAACCGGCCGTGAATGGTTTGTTCTTCCAGACGGACTTTACGTTCTGAGCGAGCTACCCGATGAATGCCACCAGCAAACGCGATGTGACAATTCTCTGGACGATTCTTTGGTTGTCGGTGGCTCTCCATTTGCCAGCCGGCGCGCAGACATCCCGCGGCGCGGATATCGCCGTGGTAGTGAACGCGGATACCCCCGTGACCGATCTCAGCCTGTCCGAGGTGCGCAAGGTCCTTCTCGGCGAGCGGCAGTATTGGAATTCGAAGCTTCCGGTGGTGCTGCTGATTCGCGCTCCCGTGGCGCGGGAACGCGACGTTGTGTTGCGCGTGATATATCAGATGTCGGAAGCGCAGTTCAAGCAGTATTGGGTGGCGAAGATTTTTCGAGCCGAAGCCGCATCACCGCCCAGGATAGTCTATTCGAATGACATGCAATATGAGCTTTTGACCGCTTTGCCCGGCGCCATCGCGTTTGTGGATTCCCGGAACGTGCGTCCTGGTGTAAAGGTACTGCGCGTCGACGGGCATCTGCCAGGGGATAGGGACTATCCGTTGCGATAGCAGACGCCCGCGCTACGGCCGGGAAGGCCGCAACTCCAGCGGCGGGCCTAATGCGCGAGCTTCATGCGCCTGACAATTTCCTTGAAGCGCGGATCGGACCGGATGCTTTCAAACATCGGCTCAACGGCCACCGAAACCAGGCCGCTGTCGTGCTCCTCGTAGGCTTTCTCGAGCCACTCGAAGGCCCTTTGTTTTTCGCCCATGCGCATATAGGACTCCGCGATGCTGTAAGACGAGACGTAGCTGTGCTTGGAGAGTTCCGTCAAGCCATCCAGCCAGCTTTGCAGCACGCCTTTGTAACCGGACTTCGTGAAATCCTCCTCGATGGACGCCGCAAGTTCAGGACCTCCGGAAAGGGACAAAGCTTTTTCTCTCTCCGCGACGGCCTCCTTCTGCTTGCCCATGTGCGCGTAGACTTCCTCGAGGATTCGCCGCGCCGGAGAAAACTTTGGGTCAATATCGAGGACCTTGCGCAATTGCTCGACGGCTTGGTCATTCCGGCCTGCGAGGTAGAATTGCCATCCCAAGGTTGTATTGATGATGAGCGAGAGCGGGTCCAGTTCCTGCGCTCTCTTCGTTTCGGCCAGTCCTTCGTCGAAGCGGCCCATGTTCGCCAAATAGTCGCCGTACCAGTGATGAGCAGTAGCCAAGTTCGGGTTCAGTTCGACGGCACGCTTGAACTCTCGCTCGGCGCCGGCCCAGTCCCATTCGAAATGCTCTTTTACGAGACCCAGAGAGGTGTGCGCTTCGGCAAGCGTGTCATCAATTTCCAGCGCTTGCATCGCGGCGGCTTTAGCTTTCGGCCAGGCTTCCGAAGGCGGGAGGTATCCGGCGTCTCCCAGTAGGCTGTACGTGTCGGCCAGTCCGGCGTAAGACAACGCATAACGCGGATCCTTCTGCACGGCCTGCGTGAAGTAGTCTGCCGCTTTTCCGAAATCCGCCTGTGTCCATTTATTCCAATAAAAGAGGCCCTGCAGATAAAGTTGATAGGCCTCGACGTTTTCGGTGGGACGCTTGACGAGCAACTTTTTTTCTTCGCCGGCAAGCCGCGGACGCAGGCGTCCGTAAATGTCCCCGGCAATCTCCTGCTGGACGGCGACAAGATTGGAAAGCTTGCGGTTGTACTGTTCGCCCCAGATTTGGCGGCTGTTTTGCACGTCTTCGAGATTCACGCTGATCATCAAATCATCGCCGGACTGGATGAGTCTGCCCGTTAGAATCGCACGGACGTGCAGGTCCTGGCCCACCTTTTGCGGATCCATGCTCTGGCCCTTGTAGCGGAAGACGGTGTTGCGGGACATCACCGCGAGATTCGGCAGCTGCGAAAGACTGTTGATCAGACTTTCGGTGATCCCATCGCTAAGGTATTCCGTTTTTGGATCGTTGCTCAGGTTGGCGAATGGCAAGACAGCGATGGATTCGACGCGACCCTGATTTGCTCCTCCAAAAAGGCGCTCCCGCACGCTGCCCACATTGAATACCAGCGCGAGCAGCACCAGCAAAAGAGCTCCCGCCCACGCGACATGGGGCCAATACCGCCGCACGACCTGGCGGGAGGACTGGCCGGAGGAAAAAGGCATGGCACGCGCCGAATCCGTATCACGCTTCAATCGCTGCAAGTCCGCGCGAATATCCGAAGCGGTCCGGTAGCGCAGTTCCCGGTCTTTTTCCAGCGCCTTATTGATGATGAGTTCCAGTTGAATGGGGATCGCGGGGTTCAGCCGGACGGGCGGTGTCGGGGCACGGTTCAGGATTGCATCGAAGATGACGCCGGACGTATTTCCGGTAAACGCCCGCTGGCCTGTGGCCATTTCGTAGAGGACAAGTCCCAGAGAGAAGAGGTCCGTGCGCTCATCCAGTTCCTGGCCGCGTACTTGTTCGGGGGACATGTAAGCAACTGTACCCAAAGCCACGCCGTCGCTTGTGAGGTGCGCATCCTGCGTTGTGACGCCGAAGGCTCCTGATCTTTGCAGGGCATGCTTCGCGCCTCTTCGTTCCGGCAAAAGTTTGGCGAGGCCAAAGTCGAGAAGTTTCACCTGGCCGCGGTCGGTGAGGAAAATGTTCGCTGGCTTGATATCACGGTGAATGATGGCTTTGGCATGGGCGGCGTCGAGCGCGTCCGCGATCTGGTGGCCGTATTCCGGAACGCGCTCGAGGTCCAAGGGCTTTCCGGCAATTCGATGCTTGAGAGTCTGGCCCTCAAGAAATTCCATGACAATGAAATTCTGGCCCTCATATTGGTCCACGTCATAAATCGTGCAGATATGGGGATGGTTCAGGGAGGAGGCTGCCCGGGCTTCGCGTTGAAATCGTTCGATGGCCAGGGATTCCTTTGAAAGCTCTATCGGTAAGAACTTCAGAGAGACGTAGCGGCCGAGTCTGAGGTCTTCCGCCTTGTACACGATTCCCATGCCCCCGCCGCCCAGCTTTTCCAAAATGCGGTAATGGGAGACGGTTTGGCCGATCATGGGAAGGAAACCGCCATTGGCTGGTCATATTAGGTTGCGGCCGGAAACAAGTCAACGCGTGGACCGCCGGGAGGTATGAGGTGCAGAGGCTCCCTCAGGGCGACGGCAAGTTCGGTTCGGTGTGACTGCAGGATCAATCCATGTGGTGGTGCATGGCGAAGACTTTGTCGAGCGAGTCTTCATAGGGGTAGACGTGGACCATCCACCCGAAGATGACCGGATGAAACCGGCCGCCGGCGGCGCCGCAAGCTTCTTCCGTGGCGATAGTGCCGCGGAGGCCAAACTTAGTCATGTCGGCGGAGCCGCGCTGCTCTTTTGGCGGCATACACAGATTGGTGTGGAGATGCCACATGGCCACACTCAGCGGCACGCGGGCGTTCAATTGCTCTTCCGTGGCGCGCTTGGGCATGGTGTACATGGCGCCGACAAGCTCGTAGCCATCGGAGGTTTTCTTGTACAGCAGGGAAGTCGGGCGCGATGGATCGAACGAGAATGCCTCCAGGAAGCCGTTCATGTAATTCGTGAAATGATATTCCGGCTGCGGGACGTTGGGCAGAAAGATTTTGTAACCCTCGTTCAAGGCGACGTGGTAGTCCCTGTATTTTTCAATGCCACCACGGAGCTGCGCGGCGATTTCCCTGGCGCGCGCTGTGTCTTCCGGATTCGAGGGGCGCATCGCGGTCATGTGCATGTGCAGGCTGTGCGCGTCCATGTGGCCGGGAGTCATGTCGTGGACGGCGTGGGCCTCGCTGGCCTTGGCGTCGTCCATATCCATGCCAGGCATGCTGCTGTGGTCTGTGCCTTGCGATTCCTGTGCTTGCGAGCCGGAGGATTGCTGCGAGCTCTGCAGTTGCGCCGCGGGCGCGCGATGGCCGGGAATGGCGGCAAGCAATACGCTGACTAGAAAAAGGGCGCCAAACAGGATGCCGGCTCTGGTGGCGAGATTCAGAAAAGTGCTGCGCGCGGACATGACAGTTCTCCTCACTCCATAATACGCATCCGGAGGCGGTGAAGTTTCTTCGGCGAGTACAGGGAGTGCCCCGGCAAAACTGGCCGGGAGTACAGGAAGGAAAGGAGGTAAATGAGGTACAGGAAGTTCAGGAAAATGCGGCGAACCTGGCTTCGTTTGGCGGGTGCGAAGCGGAGTGAGCCAGCGTGCTAAAATCGTTTCGTGAAGAAAGAAACCGTTCAACCCGCGAAATATCTTACCGGCGGAGTGGAGCTGCCGGGCGACAAGTCCATCTCGCATCGTTATGCCATGCTGGCGGGGCTGGCCGAGGGCACGAGCGAACTGCGGCATTTTTCCGCCGCCGCGGATTGCCACAGCACGCTGGGATGCATGAAGGCGCTTGGCGCGGAAGTGAAAATTGACAACGATACGGTTCGCGTGGCCGGGCACGGGCCGCGAGGGTTAAGACCCAGCTGGCGGGCGCTGGATGCGGGCAATTCCGGAACGACCATGCGGCTGCTCGCGGGAATCCTCGCCGGACAATCCTTTTCATCGAAGCTGACCGGGGATGAGTCGCTGCAAAAGCGGCCTATGAAACGGGTGATCGGGCCGCTGCGGGAGATGGGCGCGGACATTCGCGGCCGCGACGATAATTTTGCCCCGCTCGAGATTCGCGGCGCGGCGCTGAAAGCTATCGAATACAAAATGCCCATGGCCAGCGCGCAAGTGAAGTCCGCTGTGCTCTTAGCAGGATTGTTCGCTGAGGGAGAGACCATCGTGACCGAGCCGGCCCGCACGCGCGATCACACCGAACTCGCGCTGCAGGAGTTCGGAGCGGCGATCGAGAGTCACGGGCGCACCATTCGAATTCATGGGCTTGGCGGCGGAAACGGTGGCGGCAAACTAACCGCCAAATCGCTCGACGTGCCAGGAGATTTATCTTCCGGAGTATTTTTTATTGCGGCGGCGTCGCTATTCGCCGATTCGAACTTGCTTATTCACAACGTCGGTCTGAATCCAACGCGCACGGCGATCCTGGATGTGTTTGCGTCCATGGGCGCGGCGGTCCAGATTCTGGGATTGAGGAGTTCGCAGGGAGAAATCGTCGGGAATCTTGCGGTGAAGGGCGCGTCGTTGAAAGGTGGGGTCATCGCCGGCGAACAAATCCCGCTGGTCATTGACGAGTTGCCGATGCTAGCCGCCCTTGGCCCGTACACGGAAGAAGGCATCGAGATACGTGACGCCGCCGAACTGCGCGTGAAAGAGAGCGACCGCATCGCCGCGCTCGCCGAAAATTTGCGGCGCATGGGCGCGCAGGTGGAAGAGCGGCCCGATGGATTGAAGGTGGAAGGCCGCCGCGCGGGCAAACTGCACGGCGCGGAAATTGAACCGCGCGGCGATCATCGCATCGCCATGGCCTTCGCGGTCGCCGGACTCGCGGCGGAGGGAGCGACCATCATCCGTGATGCCGATTGCGCGGGAGTTTCGTATCCAACGTTTTTCAAGGAGTTGGAGCGGCTGGCGGATCGGTAGCCGGGCGGAAGAGACAAGTATTCGAATGTCTCGCTCGACCGAGGGGCCGCTTGGCCCGCTGATTCTGAACCAGCTAGTTTTCTTCGGCTTTTGGAGCGGCCGGCGCTTTCGCCCTCGGCGGCGCGGGAGGGGTCGGCTTTGCGGGAGGCGCGGGTGCTTCCGGAGCCGGCATGTCAGAACTATTCTTATGCAGCGAAATCGAGCCGTAGCTCGTTTTCAACATGATCTTGGGACCGCGGCCACTCCCGTATTTTCCTTCCAGATGAGAATCGCCGGACTCCGTCGAAGTCTGCTTCAAGGAATCCGAATGAAACTCGTTGTTCGTGTCGCCGGAATGGCAATTGGCGAGAATTTCGAAGCTCGACGAATCCGGCAAGGTCAGCGTAATACTCGCCGAAGCGTTATTGATTTCGATGTCTTCTTTGGGAGGAGTGGAGAAGCGCACATCCACATCGCCGTTGCGATTGTCCACCTTCACTTTGCCGCTGGCATTTTCAATCGTGACATTGTAGGAATTCGTGCGCAGCGTGAGGTTCCCGGGCGCGTCGGCAATTTCCAGGTTACCGGAGCCCGCTTCCAGATGCCCGGTGAGCTGCGCGAGCGTCAAATCGGTGCGCTGTGAAATGAAGCGCACGCCCTTGGCAACCTTGTCGGCGCGGATGGGGCCGTAGAATTCGCCGTCGAGCGTGAGCCCGCCGCTCACTCCGGAAACATTTACTTCGCCGCCGTGGCCGGAAAGCTTTACGTTGCCCTTGGTGTCCGAAACCTTGACGTCACCTTTGCGAGTGTCAATGGTGACATCCCCCGCGATGTCGCGCGCTTCCACGTCGCCATTGGTGGTGTTAATGGTCACCGGCTTGGCGAGGTCCGACACGGTAACGCCGCCTCTTTCATTGCGGATGGTCAGCGAGGCTTTCTTCGGAACGGAGACATCCAGATCGAAGCTCACGCGTGAGTCGCTGGAATTAGCGCCGCTCGGATGGATTTCGTAGCCGTCGCCATTCTGGCCGATTTCGTAGGTGACGGGACCAGCAAGATGCTCGGCGTCCTTCTCGCTCCAGGAATGGGCGAATTTCTTGCCGGAGACCCGGATTTGGGAATCGTCAGAAGCATGCACACTGATGTCGCCGCGCGCATTGCGAATGGTGATACGCGCGTCGGCGGGAACAGTTTTGGGGGCGACGTCCAGATGGTAGTCGAATCTGTTGCCCCATTCGCCAGATATCTCGCGAGGAAGTTTGTCCCTGATGATTTCACTGCCAACGACGATTCCTAAGAGTGCGAGAAGCCCAAACACGAGGAGAATTTCGCCGCCAGTGATTCGCGCGGAGCCGGGATCCCCAGCGCGGCTGGCGGCCGTGCGCTCATAGAGTTTGACGGCGCCCCAAACGATCAAAAGCAGGGGCCACCAGTGGCCGAGGACCATTCGAATGTCGAGTCCCTGGTAATTGTGGAGCAGCAGCAGCAATCCCACGAAAATGAGAATCATGCCAGAAAAGAGCGAGCTGCCGCGTGGACGGGAATTGGCCATAAGGATTTATTGTCCCTGGCCTTGCCCAGGCAGGGAATTTTGCGGCGGCGGGGGCGTGGAAGCTGGCGGAACAGGAGCAGCCGGAGGCGCCGAGCCGGAAATGTGCCCGTCGGGGGGCGCCGTGGCGGAAGCGAGGCTAATTGCGCCGATCACGATCAGGATGACGGGAAACGTGCGGTCAAACGAAAAACTGCCGCCGATCATTTCACTCAGCAGGAAAAGCACGCCGACGGTGATCACGATGGCAGGGCCCATCAGGCTGCGAATGGTGCAGCGGCGGCAAGCGCAACGAATGCGATCACTCATCGAGAAAAGCCTCCTACGAACGCCGGTCCAGCCGGTTGCGGAACATCAACACGCCCACGATGATCAAAACTACGGGCCAGAACTGGTGGACGCGATACCAGGGAAACCAATCAAAATTGTTCAGCAAGAAGAGCGCGCCGATGACGATCAGAATGATGGGACCGAGGGGGCGATTGGTGCTCCAGGATTCGAGCGGGTCCGCGGTGGCTGCTCCCGCCCGTTTCGCCTCTGCGGTGCGCATCGAATCGAAAGCCATATAGAAGATGAAGCCGGCGAGCAGGATTCCCAGAACCGCCTTCATGCCGCCGTCCATGTCACTGCTCAAGCCGAAAATAAATGTTGCGAAAACGACGATGTGAATCAGCGCTTTGTTGTATTCACCATTATATACAGCGCCGAGGCCGGGAAAGAGAAACCCGAAGAGAAAGGCAAGGCCAGGGCTGTGCGAAGCGCGAACCGGAACGGCTGGCGGCAAAGCGCCGGGTGCCGTGGGCGCCGGGGCGCTAGCCGCGCCAGGAGCACTCGCGCCGGGGATACCCACGATGCCGGCGAGGCAATCTTCGCAGTAGAGCACGTCGCGCACCGGCCGGACGCACGCCGAGCACATGGCCTTGCCGCAGTTGCGGCAATAGCCGACCGCCTCGGCTTCCGAATGGACCGCACACTTCATCAGAAACTCCTCTCGCCAAGCCCGCCGGTCAAAAGCGGGCATTCCGCCGCGAGAATCTGCAGATTCCGGCCGACATCATTGGCGCGATTCTGTTGCCGCGGTGTAGCCGGATTGGTGCCATCGGTGCGGCCCGGGTCCTTGCTCGGTGAAGTTTGCGGAATGGTTCCCTCCCTAACGCCGGGATTCGGTTCGTTTTCGTTCATGCGCGATTGAATTTCATACACAACTCGGAGGTCGCTGACAAACTTGGCGCTGTGGGCGTAAACCAGATGCACCTGGCTGTTGGCCCTCCGGTAAATCGTGGCAGGAGCCAAATCCGCCAGCTTCGGCTTGCGCAAGGAGAAGCCCGAGGCAGTCAGAATCAGAAGCAACGTGGCAACCACGGAAACGACGCTGTACACAAAGCGCGGGGACTGCAAGCCGCGCAGCCAGCGCTTCGCGTTGCGCCAAGTCTGCGGGCCTTGCGTGGCTGTCAGAATCGCATCCACGAGGCGCGGCGACGGTTCCACTTGCTCCAGTTTGTGCAGAGCGCCCAGCGCATGCGAAACGCTGGCAACCAGCGGGGTGCAGTGCTCGCACGTGTTGACGTGCGAATCGAAGGCGCTTTGCTCGGCGGGCTGCAGCAGTCCGTCGAGATAATCGCTCAGGCGCGCTTCGGTTTGTTCGCAAGTCCAGGTCATGGCATGCTCCGCGCTGGCTTCGAGTTGCAAATTCCGTTCATGAAGGCCGCACTCCCATCTGCTGTAGGACGCGCGCCAGCTCAATGCGTCCGCGATTGATTCTCGATTTCACAGTTCCTTCCGGCACGGCCAAAATCGTTTGAATTTCTCCATATTCCAATTGCTGCAGGTCGCGCAAGATGACCGCTTCGCGCAATTCCGGCGAAAGCCGCGTCAGCGCCGATTGCACCTGCCCGCTCAACTCTCCGAGCAGTGCCTGCTCATCGGGCCGGCGCCCCGCCGATTCCTTATTCTCCACCACCGGCATCTTGTCTTCCAGAGAATCGGTAACGCGATCCCTCTTGGTTCTACGATAATGGTCAATCAACAGATTGCGCGTCACACTGGTCATCCAAGTTGCGAATCCGCCATGAGCCGAACGATAGCTTGCGAGCGTGCGGTAGATCCGAAGGAAAACATCCTGCGACAAGTCTTCGGATTCCGCGCGGTTGCCCGTAAAGCGGTAGCAAATGTTGAAGACCCGGCGCGTATGGCGACGCACAAGTTCCTCCCAGGCCGACCCTTCGCCCTGGAGGCATTGCTGGACCAGTTGGGCATCCTGCTCCAACGTATCATCAGCCTCTAAACCTGCTATGGCGCAAGGCGTGTCCGCGAGTCGGCACTCTCTCAAAGGCCGCCCGGCAGTCCATCTCGGCCTGCCAACTATGGAACGTAAACTGCTCTCGAAAAGTTCCCTACAGAATTCAGTACGTACAGCCGACCGTTCTGCTGGGCATCTTACTCACCCTCAGCCCGGGACACAAGCGCGTGCCCTCGTCCCAGCGGGGGAGTGACCGTTTCACGCCTTTTGTTGAGGTGGGAACTGGGATAGGGGCGGCCGTCCGTGAGCGCCGGGCGAAACGCCACCTATTGTTTGCGCTTTGCCGCCCATCCGCCGTCGGAACGTCCTTCCACGCGCATACGGCCCTTCCCGGAATCGCCGTCAATCCAACCAGTTAGGAAGGCTTTGACAGGACCCGGGGCGCCTTGTGGAGCCTCCTTCGGCCATTCACCCGGAAACGAAAGTTCCAAGTACCCGCTCCGCCAGGTGCCCGTGACCGCGCAAGCCTCTCCCAGAGGACCGGACCATGTTCCGGCCACTCTGTCTCCGTCGCGATCTAAATCCATGGTCGCTTCCATTCCGCCCGCATCGCTCGAATAACGCATCTCCCACGAACCCGTCACATCGGACTCGTTTTTCAGCTGCTGCGGCGCGGCTGGGGTGATCCGCACGTTGGAAAAATAGGCTTCCTCGTTGGTGAAGCCCCACAGCCCGACGGCGCCATGCAAATCCTCGCCCTTCAAGCCATCCACGACCAGACTTGGCTTGGGCGATCCGTTGAGATAGAGTTTCGCGGAACGCCCAGCCACTTCGATCCGCACTTTTGTCCACGTTTCCATCGCCAATTCCGCATGCGACTCGTAGACCGACGGCCATTCCCGGCGCAGCCGATACCATCCGAAGCCCGGTGCCGAGACGTATTGCACAACATGGTTGCGCATCGCCTGATCCGGGGCGTCCGAGTTTCCCGGCCGCAAATAGAACAGCTCGTAATGCGATGCATCGGGCCTCGCGCGAAAGGCAATTCCGACAAACCCGGGATAGCGGACGCCGGGCGGCACGGTCGTCTTCAGCGCGAGTTCCGCTTCGATCACTCCATCCTGGAAATCGGTTCCCGGCAGCAGCGCCAGGCCATCGCGGTCATCTCCGTCCATGGTCATGCGCACGGATTTGCGTCCCAGGTAGTTCGCCGCTTCCGTCTTCACCTTTGGCGCAATCAAGCCGGTGGTATCGCGAAGAGGAAAGGTCTGCACGTGCGGCGGCGTGTCGGCCAACAGGCCACCAGCGGCGAACAGTGTGAGTGCGCTGCGAATCCACAAATGCTTCCGCATGACCTTCTGCTCCCTTGCGCCAGCTTTTGCCTGGCGCGTCAACTTCGGCTTTGAGCGAACACCCACTTCACCAACTCCGGTTCGGTGTAGGCCCATTGCCAGACGTTGTGATCCACTCCCGCGTATTCGGTATACAGCGGATGTCCTCCGGCTTTCCGTCTTGCCGCCATGCGGTCGCGCGACAGGGACACCGGAACGGTCTGGTCGGAGTCGCCCTGGAAGCTCCATACTGGCGTCTGAATCGAACCGGTGCCGTCCTCGGTTGAAATACTCCCGCAGCAGATTACCGCGGCGGCGAAAAACTGCGGACGATAAGTAATGAAATTCCACGCACCCGCGCCTCCCATGGATTGACCGGTCACATACATACGCCGCTCATCGATGCTGAATTCGCGGCGCAGCGCATCCAGGACCTCCAGCGCCAACCGCGAACCTTCGCCTAAGCCGGGGAAGGGTTTCGGCGGATCTTGCGAGAAATCGTACCGGGACCATCCTCGATCGGTCTGTGGCACCATCACGTAGCAGGGGAAACGCTTCTGGTTCTCCGGAAGCAGCCAGACGCGTGTGCCGAAAATATTGCCGAGGCCCAGCTGTTTCAGATTGTCGTCGCCGAGCCCGCCGCTGCCGTGCAGATACAGCACCAACGGAAGCCTGCCGGTGGCTTCCGGCCGGAACAGGCGATAGGGCATTACCCAGTCACCCTTGTATGTGCGCGCTTCGAACTTGTTTTCCAGCCCCTGGGATTGTTTCTGGAACGCTTCAATCAGAGCGAGCCTCTGCGGGGACATCGGGGCGCCGGGCGCAAGCGGGGGAGTCGAATCGTCCTTTTCCGCCACCGCGGAGGCCTCGCGTGCCACCGAAAAGTGGAAGCTCAACTGCGCCGCGGTCAGCCAAGCTCCGGCCGGCGCCGAACCTAGCAGGCCAATTGCTTCTCGTCTCGTCATCATCGGTGTGGGAACCTCGCGCCCTGTTCGCGATTGTTCGTAAGCCTTGAGCAGGTAGACGACGGAGCCAAAGAATTGGTAGCAGGCTAGCCGAAGGGCGGCAGTGATTGCGCCCTTCCTGGCTGGTAAAATCCAGCGAATCGGGGCATCGCTCTTTTGGGAATTGCCGGATCGTCAAGTCAGCGCAACTTGACGCAACTGCCTCCTCCCGCTAGGCTCAACACCGCATGCGAACATCGTCGAGGAAGCTTCTTGCCCTCCTGGCCGGGCTGCTGGTGCTGGGCTTTGTCGTCTACCGTTCGAGCGGCCTGATCAATCTGGCGGATTTCAGCGGAGCCAAGCTGCTTCACGCCGTCCGCGGCGCAAATCCTTACCTGCTGATTCTCTCCATCGTTGCGATCTACGCTTGCTACGCGCTGCGCTCGCTGCGCTGGCAAGTGTTCCAAAAAAATCTCGGCCCCTCGCACTTCTCAACGATTTACGCGATGACGCTGGCCGGATTCTCCGCTGTGTTTCTGCTCGGGCGCGCGGGGGAGCCTGTGCGGCCCCTGCTCCTGGCGCGCAAAGAAAAGCTGCCGGTCTCCGGAATGTTCGGCATCTACGTGCTGGAGCGGCTGTTCGATACCGCCAGCGCCGCAGTGATTGCTGCCATCGCGCTCCTTCTCTTTCAATCGCACTCCCATGTCAGCGAAACTTCCATTCGGCTGCAAACCGCCGCGCGCACCACCGGCTCCGTCCTCTTTGCAGGAGTGCTCGCCGCGATTGCCTTCCTGATCTACCTCCGCTTGCATGGCAGCTCGCTTCTCGAACGAAAGCTGGAAGGCTGGCAGAAATCGTACGGCTGGCGAAAGACCATCGCCAATATTGTGTTGGGATTTGCGCGGGGCGTTCAAACGATTCGCACCCCGGGGGACCTGGTGCTCTCCTTGGCATACTCGGTCGTGCATTGGTTTCTTGTTTTGCTGGTCTATCTCTGGGTCTCGCACAGTTTCGGCGGTACCCTCGGCACGCTTACCCTGGGCGACGCCATGTTGGTCATGGCCTTTACCCTCGTTGGCTCGGCCGTGCAGTTGCCGGGTGTCGGCGGCGGTTCGCAGGTGGCTTGCTTCCTTGCCTACACCACGATCTTTGGAGTAGAAAAAGAGCCCGCAGCGGCTGCGGCAATTGTCTTGTGGCTGATTACCTTCGCCATGTGTAGTCTGGCGGGCGTGCCGCTGCTGATCCACGAAGGGTTTTCGCTCGGGACACTTCGCGAAATGGCTGAGCACGAAAAAGAAGTGGCGGCCGGAGCCGCGGCCGGGCAAGGAGAATCCGCTCCGTGAAGTGTCCTTTTTGCGCAAACATTGACGACAAAGTGATCGATTCGCGGGAAGGCCGCGTCGGTGACACCATTCGCCGCCGTCGCGAATGCCTGAAATGCGGCCGGCGGTTCACCACCTACGAGCGTATTGACGAAATCCCGTACATGGTGATCAAGAAGGACGGCCGCCGCGAGCGTTTCGAACGGCAAAAAATCCTGCAAGGCCTGCTGAAAGCCTGCGAGAAGCGGCCCGTGGCCACGCCGAAGCTCGAAGCCATCGTGGACGAAATCGAAGCCGTGGTCCATGAAGCCACCGAGCGCGAGCTCACCACCACGGAAATCGGCGAAATGATCATGCATCGCCTCAAGAAGCTGGACAAAGTCGCCTACGTGCGCTTCGCGTCCGTCTACATGGACTTCAAGGATGTGCAGGAATTCATGAGCGAACTGAAGAATTTGCTCAAAGATCGCGCCAAAAAGTAATTCCTTTTTTTCAGGAGTGTTCATGAAGAAATCTGTGCTGGGCTGCTTGTTCTTCCTATCCGTGCTCATTTCCGTTTTCGAAATATCAGATGGCGCCGCCGCGCAAGAGAGCAAGCCCGTCAAAATGGATCCGGAAAAAATCAGCGCGCACGTGAAATATCTCTCCAGCGACGCCCTCGAAGGCCGCGGAACCGGACAAAAAGGCGGCGACAAAGCTGCCGACTATATCGCCGCGCAGTTCAAAAGCTACGGCCTGAAGCCCGCCTCCGACAAAGGAACCTATTTTCAGGACGTCCAAATGGTGGAAGTCAAAACGCTCCCGGAAACCGCCTTCACCCTGATCCCCGCGAACGGGCTGCCGGTGCCGCTGAAAAATCTCGACGATTTTGTGACCAATAATGAGAGCCAGTCCGAGTCAGCGGATATCGATGCGCCAATCGTCTTCCTCGGATACGGGATCAAAGCTCCCGAGTATAACTGGGACGACTACAAGGATGTCGACCTTCGCGGGAAAGTGGCCCTGCTCTTCGTCAACGAGCCCACCACCGATGATCCAAATTTTTTCAAGGGCAAAGCGCTCACCTACTACGGCCGCTGGACCTACAAATTCGAAGAAACCGTCCGCCGCGGCGCCGTCGCCACCTTGATCATCCATCGCAAAGACTTGGCCAGTTATGGTTGGGACGTGGTGCGCAATTCGTGGGGCAGCCAGCGCTCCTACTTGCAGCGTGACGCCAGCCCAAAGCTGCAAGCCGCCTCATGGATCCAGCTCGAAGTCGCGAAAAGGCTCGTGGGCATGGCCGGCCTCGATCTCGACAAACTCTTCTTGCAGTCACAGTCGCGCGACTTCAAGCCCCTCGAACTGCCCGTGCGTTTGAAAGCGCACGTCGCCAGCCAGCTGCGCCCGTTCATCTCGCGCAATGTCCTGGCCATGCGCGAAGGGTCCGACCCCAACAAAAACGTGGAGGCCGTGCTCTACACCGCGCACTACGATCATCTCGGCATTGATCCGAGCAAGCCCGGCGACAAAATTTACAATGGCGCCGTGGACAACGCCACCGGCTGCGGAATTCTTCTGGAACTCGCCCGCGTCTGGGCCAGCGCCAAGAAAGCCCCGCCGCGCTCCATCCTGTTCGCTTCCGTCACCGCTGAAGAGCAAGGCCTCCTCGGCTCCGAATACATGGGCAAAAAGTCCGCCAATCTTCCCGTCGATCCAATCCTCGATTTAAATTTCGACGCCCTGCAACCGATCGGCATGCCCGAAGATGTAGAAGTCAGCGGCGCGGAGCGCACCACCTTTTATCCCACCGTGGAATCCACCGCAAAAAAGTTCGGCCTCGCGATTCAGCCCGATGCTTCAGCCGAAGCCGGCCATTACTACCGTTCCGATCACTTCAGCCTGGCCCGCGTCGGCATCCCCTCGTTCTCCATCAGCCAGGGAACAAAATTCGCCGGCCACGATCGCGTCTGGGGAGAAGCGCAAGCCCAGGACTACGTCAATAACCGCTACCACCAGCCCGCCGACGAATATCGCGCCGACTGGGATTTCCGAGGCCTCGCAAAAATTGCCAGCTTCGGCTACGAACTCGGCCTCGAAGCCGCAACGCAGCCCTCGCGCATTCATTGGCAACCCGGCGACGAGTTCGAACCCGCCGGGAAGAAACGGCAGTCGCGCGGCATCAACGGTGACGCGTTGTTCCTAGGACGCCCTGACCTTCGCTTCGCGCGGGCCGTACACCTGTCCTATCCGCCGCTAGCGGTGCGGACGCGCGTCGCTGGCATGGTCGTTCTCAGCGTTACCGTCGCAGCGGGCGGCGCAGTCTCTAAAGTCGAGGGCTTACAGGGGAACCCGCTGCTGAGCGCAGCGGCGGTGCAAATGGTGAAGCAGTGGATGTTTACACCCCAGCCAGGAGAACCGAGAGCCTTCGAATTGAAGTGCGAATTCGCCTTGGCCGATGACAGCTCCACTCTCCACCCGTTCGTCCTCACCGTGCCAGAGCCCCTCCATCTGCTGCTACTGACGGGTCCCGTCACGCTATAAACCCTAACCTCAATCGAGCTCACCGTTTAGCGCGGCCAGACTCCCGCCGTAAAAATCTTAATGGTCTGAAATCCCAGCTTTTCATACAGCTTCACCGCCGTGTGATTCTCGGAAGTCACCGTCAACGTCAATTCCCTGAATTTCATCCCGCGCAGCGCTTCCGCCGAAGTCTGCATCAGCATGCGCCCCAGTCCGTGTCCCTGGTATCCCGGCACCACGCAAATTTGCGTCGTGTGCCCCACTCCCGGCGAAACCTCGCTCGTCAGCACCGCCGCCACTAGTTCATCGCTCCCCGGCTGGTGCAGCACGAACGACGCGCCCGGCACAAACTGCCCGCAGCCGGGCAACAAAATGATATTCTTCAAAAATTTCAGCGCACCGCCACGGCTGCGGTATTGATCGTTGATCTCCCCGTCCACATGGTCCGCATACGCCAGATAAATCAGCTTCGCGCATGGCTCAAAGTAGCGGTCATTCCACCGCGTCAACCGCATCCCATCCGACGCTCCGGGCTTCGCCTCCGCCATCTTCTGCAAATCCAGCAGCATGAACTGCCTCGAGTAGAGGCGAAATCCTTGATCGAGCAGCGGCGTATCCACCGGCCCGCTGAAGGGCATCAGCTGCGCCTCAATGCGCGCCAAATGCGGGATCGCCCGCATGGAAGACAGCATTTCCTCGAGCAACCGCCGTCCGATGGCCGTCTGCGGAAATTTCGCCGACACGTACAGCCCGCCAATCAGCCCCTTCTGCTCCTCCAGGACATAAAACGAGTAGCCCGCCGCGGAGCCGTTCTCGAAAGCCACGCAACCCGCCAGTGCGTGTGCGTCCAAAAAGCGCTTGATCAACTCCAGCGCGCCGCGGTAATCCCAATGCAGCTCGTCGCGCCAGTGCCGGGCCTCTTCTTCAAGAAGCGGCTCAATTTGTCGCACCGTTGTCTGTCTCAAATCAACAAGGTTCATGGATGATGGGAACGCGTCGCGGCCCCTGCCGCGCGGTTTCTATAATAACTGATTCGCGCAGGCGCCACTCTGGCGCGCTCCCCGGAACCGATATAGATGCGACACAACCCGTCCGCGGTCCGGTCAGTCCCTCGAAGCCGGTATGCTACGATGCAAACGGTCGCGTTTCTATTGCGAGGGATAAAAAAAGCGGCGCGTGCCGCCGGCTAAGTGCCCAGACGACGTATGCAGATCCTTTTCGAGCTTCGCTATCCATCCCGTTGGTACACAAAACTGTTGATGGCCCTGCTGGCCCTGGCCTTTTTTGCCGTCCTGGCCACCACGGCCATCGCCGGTTTTCTCGTTTACCGCATCGTAAAGCCCCAGCGCACCAGCACCGAAATCAGCATGGCCAGCTTTCCGGGCCGGCCGGAGATTGTGCAGTTCTCCGTCGGCGATCTGGGCACGCGCGAAGGATGGTTTTTTCCGGGTTTGCGTGGCGCGCCGACGATTCTGTTGTGCCACGGTTATGAATCCAGCCGGGGCGAACTGCTCACCCTGGAATCGGCCCTGCAGGATCATCAATACAACGTCTTCATTTTCGATTTTGCAGGACACGGCCCAAACGCCGGGATCACCACCCTCGGTTACCGCGAGGCGGAGGAAGTGCGCGCGGCTATTGATGTGGTCGCGGCGCGCAGTGACGTGGACACCGCCCGCTTTGGCGTGTGGGGATACAACCTGGGAGCGTACGCCGCGCTGCGCGAAGCCGAAAACGACAAACGCATTCGCGCGCTCGTTCTCGATTCCGTCTACGACCAGCCCCAGCAGATGGTGAAGGTGGGCGTCGAGCGCAACGGCCTCGGCGGCTTTCCCTTTATGGTGCGCTCCGCGGAACTCAGCTTCGAGTACCTGAACTACGCGCACCGCGACGATCCGCCGCTTTCGAAGAAGTTAGTCACCCTTGCTGGCGTGCCCACCTTATGGGTGCAAGCTCTGGACGATCCCGAGCTTGCTGCCATCACCCGCCAGATGTTTCTCAAGGCTCCCGATCCGCGCGATCAGGCAATCGTTCCCCACGGCAATTTCGTGGGCATGGACGACGAAGACAAACGCACCTACGAAAACCGCATCGTGTCCTTCTTCCTATTGCGGCTCCCCGCTACGGGGAAGGCTGCCCGCTGAACGGGGATCCTCGCACACAAGCACGGTATGCCTGAGGGCATTGAAAGGGCAGATTAGACCGCGATCTTTTAACTCCGATTGTCCTTTCGCTGATGTGAACACCCAGTTGGGCCTGCGCTGGTCCGGCGACCACTCCGGGAGTTCCCTGTGAAAATAAAAATTCAGACTGTATTGGTAGGACCGGGCGAGTTTGTAAGTTGAGGTTGCTCCTGGATCGTAATTCTTCCAGACAAACTGCGCCGTCTCGTGAGCGGCCCGTGCTGAAACGGAAGAGTCGATCGCCAGGTGCGTAGCCCCGCTAAGCGCCATACTAATGGCCACGATAACAGCGAATACAGCAAGGACAGCGGAGAAGGAAAGACTCCGTAGACTGCCCGCTACACCGCTCAAAAGACCGCCTCCGGTGAGCGCAAGAGCCACCGAAGTGAGGGGCACGCGCTCCGACTGAAAAGCAGCTGAGACGCCGAGAATCAACAAGACCGCCCCGATCGTAATACCAACCCAGCGACTACCCTCAACCATGTTGCGGATCCGGAGAGGCACACACTGCGACAAGAGAATTCCTAGAGGAGAGATCGCCGGCAAGACGTATCCGGGTAACTTCGACTTCGACACGCTAAAGAACACGAGGGTGAACGCTGCCCAGCATGCAAAGTAGATCTCAGGTGACGCTTGCCAACGTCCCGCTCGAAGAAGTCGCCGCAAATCGCTGAAGAGAAATGCCAGCATGGGGGTCCAGGGGAGGAGCGCCAGAATTATTATTGGCACATAAAACCAAAACGGTTGGATGTGCTGAAATTCTGGCGTGAGGTAGCGCTTGAAATTATGCTCGATGATGAAGATGCGGAAGAAATCGGGGTTGCGGCGCGCGCAAAGGATATACCATGGGAACGCAGTGAGACAGAAAGAAGTCAGCGCAACCGGATGAAACAGCCGGGAGGCGTCGCGCCAGCGCTTCGTAAATAGCGCCCAGAAAAAGACGGCCCCGCCGGAGAGAACGATTGCGGCTGGTCCCTTTGCTAGCACGGCGAGGCCGAGGAAGAAACCGAAGAGGAGAAGAGCGAGCCAGGGCGTTCGCGGAAGGACCGGTGTGTGTTCGTCGCGGGTGAGCCCTAACACCATTGCGGCCCACACCATGGCAATCGTGAGCATCCCGCTGAAAGGCATGTCCGTCGCGGCGGCGTGCGAGAAGCCGATCATGCCGACGGTCGTCGGCAGCAGAAGCAGAAGCCACCGTGCTGTGTCCGCGCCATACAAGCGCAAGGCAAGCCAAGCAAGCGCGAGCGTCGCCAGCAGCGCAGAAACCGCACTGGGCAATCGCGCAGCCGCTTCGCTCACGCCAAAGAGCTTGAAGCTGAGCGCCGCGCCCCAATAGAAAAGCGGAGGCTTTTCAAACCAAGGCCTTCCGTAAAGCCGCGGCGTTACCCAATCCCCACTCTCCGCCATGTCCCGCGCAATCCACGCGTACCGCGGCTCGTCCGGCCCGACAAACCCAATCGCCCCAAGATGGCTGAAGTAGCAAACGTACAGCGTCGCCACGATGAGCACAGCCCAGCCCATCCGGGCGGCGGCGCTGGTCTGAGTTTTTTCAACGATGGGAGCAGTCGTTTCTGTCACGGAAAATTGAGTCTAACATCGAACCACTATCTTCGAGCGACGGACCTCTTGCATACTGTCGCCCGGCGGCAAACACCAGCAAACTTGCGCAAACAATGAAGGAATGGATCCAATACGCGGCCGTATGGCTCACCCTGAAAGGCTTGGGCGTGCTTCCGCGCCCCTTGGCGCGGAGTTTTGCCGCCGCCGTCGCGCGCCTTCTCTACGTGCTGCTCCCGAAACTCCAGAGGACCGCGCAAGTAAATTTGCGCATAGCCTTTCCTGAATGGAGCGACGCGCAGCGCAAGGCCGTCATTCACGGAATGATTCGCAATCTCGGCTGGATGGCCGCGGAATTCGCTCGCTTGCCCAAACTCACGAAAGAAAATATCGATCAGGTCGTGGTTCTCGACGGCCAAGAAAATTTCCTCGAAGGCCACCGCCGCGGCAAGGGCGTCCTCTATCTGACCGGCCACATCGGCGCGTGGGAGCTGTCTTCTTTCGCCCACGCGTTATACGGATACCCTTTGCATTACATGGCCCGCCGCATCGACAACAAACGAATAGACGCCCTGGTGAACAACTACCGCTGTTTGTCGGGAGACCGTCCCATCTTCAAAAATGAATCCGCCCGCGTCATGCTAAAGGTCCTGAAGGAGGCAGGAACCGTCGGCATTCTCGCTGACCAAAACACCATGCCCGAAGAAGCCGTGTTCGTCGATTTTTTCGGCAAACCCGCCAGCACTACCACGGGAATGGCGCGCGTCGCACTGCACACCGATGCCTCCGTCGTGCCTGGATACGCGGTCTGGGACCCCGCCATTCGAAAGTATCGTTTGCGGTTCGAGCCGCCCGTCGACTTGATTCGAACCGGCGATTCCGAACGCGACGTCGCTGAAAACACGCAGAAGTTCACCAACGTAATCGAAGGTATTATTCGCAAGTATCCCGATCAATGGGTTTGGATCCACGGACGCTGGAACACCCGGCCCAAAGGCGAACCGCCGCTGTACGATTTTTAGTGAGGATGAACATGAAACGCACCGCAAAGGAATTGGCCGAAGCCCTTGGCGCAAAACTCGAAGGCGATGCCGCCGCCGAAATTGCCGGAATCGCCGCGCCCGAACGCGCCGGCACGCGCGATCTCATCTATGTGGAAGGCGCCAAACACGCGCCGCGCGCGGCGTCGTCGGCCGCGATGTGCGTAATCGCTTCGGAGGGCGTGGTGCTCCCCGGAAAAACAGTCTTGCGCAGCGCCCAGGCAAAAGCCTCCTTCGCCAAAGCCGCAGCCCTCGTCCTGGATCGCGCCCCCATCGCCACAGGAGTTCATCCCACCGCGATCGTAGCCCCGCTCACACGCATCGCACCGACTGCAAGCATCGGACCGTATGCCATCATTGGCGAAGACACACACGTCGGCGCGGGAACGCAGATCGGCGCGCACGCGGTGATCGGCCCGGGCTGTTGGATCGGCGAGAATTGCAGAATTTATCCGCGTGTCACGCTCTATGCAGGCGTGCGCATCGGCCATCGCGTCGAGATTCATTCCGGCGCCGTGCTCGGCGCGGACGGTTTCGGCTACGCCTTCGCAGAAGGGAAGTACTGGAAATTCCCACAGACTGGCATCCTCGAAATTGGCGACGACGTGGAGATCGGTGCGAACACCACAATCGATCGCGGCTCGCTCGATGACACGCGCATCGCCGAAGGCGCCAAGCTCGACAACCTGGTGCATGTCGGCCACAACTGCCAGATCGGCGCACACACGGTCATCGCGGCGCAGACCGGGATTTCCGGATCGAGCACCCTCGGGCATCACGTTGTAGTTGGTGGACAAGTGGGCATCGCGGACCATTGCACGTTAGAGGATAGAGCGATTGCAGGAGCCCAGGCGGGAATCCCCACGGGCAAGACGATTCGCGCCGGGCAAACCGTGTGGGGAACACCTGCGCGGGAAATAGGCAAATTCAAAGAGGTATATGTTTGGTATGCACGGCTCCCGGAGCTGGCCGCGCGCATCAAAGAGCTAGAGGCCAAACTTGCGGCCAAGTGAAAAATCGCAATCGTCGCAGTGGCGCGTCATCGTCGTCGGCGGACACACCCGCAGCATCGGGAAAACGCAATTGGTCTGTGACGTGATCTCCGCCTTTCCCCAAGCCAACTGGATCGCTGGAAAAATCACCCAATACGGCCACGGCGTTTGTGCGCAGAACGGCGACAATTGCGACTGCGCCCCGGACGAGCACGTCTGCGCCATCAGTTGGGAAACGCGCGCCGATACCGGCACGGATAGTTCGCGCTTTTTGGCCGCCGGAGCCCTCCGCTCCTTCTGGCTGCGCACGAAACAGGGATTCCTCGCCGAAGGCCTGCCGCTGTTGCGCGCCGCACTAGAGGAAACTCTGGCAGCGAACGATGCCGCGCCCGCTCCGCTCATTGTCGAAAGTAATTCCTTGCTTCAATTCCTCAAGCCCAGCCTCTATTTCGCCGTTGTGGATCCCGCACAGAACGACTTCAAGGAATCTGCCCGCGCGGTCCTCGATCGGGCCGACGCCCTTGTTCTTCGCAGCCCCGCGGACGCACTCCCCTCCGCCGCACCCGCCTGGACCAAGCTGCCCTCGCGGCTCCTTCGCGAAAAACCCTCCGTGATCCAGCGCCAAGGCGAACCCCTCCCGGGCCCCCTTCACGTTCTCGTCCAACGCGCACTGGAGTCTTCGGTCGGCATTGCCATTTAACAGCCCCGCGCTATCGAAATGGCATCTTAACCGTTGACCGTTTGCCCGAAGGGGGCGATAATTTAGTAGTACTGGCGTTACTCGGACCTCAACCGCCGTCGTTGTTCTCCGCGAAGTGGTACGGAACACGGCAGTTAAGTTCAAGTTTGCGGCGCGCTTGAGAATTCCGTCCTCGCGCCCGCTGGCAGTCCCGCTCTGGGGGGAGCTCTGATGGCGTCATTCGCCCGAATGGGAGAAGAAATTTCCGTTGCTCCAGCGCCCGTGCCCTTAGAGCAGCAAGATTGGGTCGAGCGTCTGGAAAAATCCATCGAACGCGGCGCGAACTACCTCCTTTCCGTCCAGTCCGAGGAGGGTTTCTGGCAAGGAGAGCTCGAGGCCGACACCACTCTGGAATCCGACTACAGTTATTACTTGCACGTTCTCGGCAAAGCCGATCCTGAGCGCATCGCCAAGCTCTCCAATTACGTGCGCCGCCGCCAATTGCCCGATGGCGGCTGGAGCATTTACCCCGGCGGCCCCTCCGAGCTGAACGCAACCTGCAAAGCCTATTTCGCACTAAAGCTCGCCGGCGACTCCACTGACTCAGCGCACCTGACGCACGCGCGCGAAACCGTCCATCGCCTCGGCGGCCTCGAACACACCAACTCCTACGTCCGCTTTTATCTCGCGCTTGTCGGCGCCGTCGGTTGGGAACTCGTCCCTTCGATTCCGCCGGAGCTGATGCTCCTCCCGAGCTGGTTTTACATAAACATCTACGAAATGTCTTCCTGGACGCGTGGCATCGTCATTCCCATGTCCATTCTTTCCGCGCTGCGTCCTGATTGGCGTTTGCCGGAACGCGCCCGCGTGGACGAATTGTTCAGAGACTCTTCGCGCAAGAACGCCGCCTTCGATTGGAGCGACCAGCTCATCTCCTGGAGAAACTTCTTCCTGGCCGTGGACCGGGGCTTCAAGCTCTACGAAAAAATTCCCTGGAAGCCGCTCCGCCAGCGCGCTCTTCGCGAAGCAAAATCCTGGATGCTCGATCATCTCGAGCGCACCGAAGGCCTCGCCGCCATCTACCCGGCGATGATGAACTCTATCTTCGCTCTGATGGCCCTTGGTCACGGTCCCGACGATCCGCTCACCTGGCGCGAAATCAAGGAGTTTTCGCGTTTCGAAATCGAAGACGCCGACACCATCCGCATGCAGCCCTGCGTCTCGCCCGTCTGGGACACCTGCATAGCTATGGTCGCGCTCGAAGAAGCCGGCCTGCCACCGGATCACCCCGCGCTCGTCAAAGCCGCCGAGTGGATGTTGTCCAAGCAAGTTCTCGGCCCCGGGGACTGGCAATTCAAGAATAAAGACGCCGAACCCGGCGGCTGGGCCTTCGAATTTCGCAACGACTTCTATCCCGACGTGGACGACACCGCTTTCGTCCTCATGGCCCTTCAGCGCGTCAAGTACCCCGAGCCTGCTCGCATGGAAGGCGCTATCCGCCGCGGCATCCAATGGCTCCTCAGCATGCAGAACCGGAATGGCGGCTGGGGCGCGTTCGATCGCGACAACGACCGAAAATTTCTCTGCAACATTCCCTTCGCCGATCACAATGCCATGATCGATCCTTCCACCGCCGACGTCACCGCTCGCGTCCTCGAATGCCTCGGCCGTTTCGGCTGGCCCGCGGAGCATCCCGCCATCCAGCGCGCTTTGAAATTTCTTTTGAAGGATCAATGCGACGACGGCTCCTGGTTCGGCCGCTGGGGCGTCAACTTCGTCTACGGCACCAGTGGCGTCCTCCGCGCCCTTGAAACCGTTTCGCTCACCACGCGCGAATACTGCCAGCGCGCCGTCACCTGGCTCCGCACCGTGCAGAAGCCCGACGGCAGCTTTGGCGAATCACTCCTCAGCTACGACAAGCCCGAAACCAAAGGCCAGGGCCCCAGCACCGCTTCGCAAACCGCCTGGGGTTTGATCGGCCTTCTCGCCGGCGCCGAAACCCACGATCCCGCCATCACGAAAGCTGCCTCCTATCTCGTTCACCATCAGCAGCTGGACGGTTCCTGGAGCGAACCTGACTTCACCGGCACTGGTTTTCCCGGCGTCTTTTATCTGAAATATCACCTCTACTGCAATTCGTTCCCGGTTTACGCGCTCTCTCGCTACGCCAATCAGTCGCGCAAAGCCGGAGAGTACGTCGCCCTAAAGTTCCAGCCCAGCGAGTTCCGGCTGCGCAGCGGATTTTAGCCGCATGCTGCGCTTTCCCCTGCGCCTCACCGCGGACCTCGCTCAGGCCCGCATCGCGCGGATCGGCCGCCGCAATTCCGCCGCGCCAGCGATTCTGCTGATTCGCCCCGTCGAACAGGCAGGATCCTCCGCTTTCGAATCTTCCAACTTTTCCTCCGAAACAAAAGCGGGAACCGAGCTCTTATCTTTCGTGCGCGACAGCGCCGCTCCCGTGGTGTGGATCGGCGGCCCGGAGCCCCTTCTCCATCCGGAAATCGCGCAGCTCACCCGCTGCATCAACGGTCACGGCCAACAGGTCTTTCTGGAAACCGCCGGCGCGCTTCTCCGCCGCCGCATCCACGAATTCCGCCCGGTCTCACGCTTGTTTGTAACGGTCCCGCTGAATGGCCTCGAGAAATCGCATGACCTTCGCGCCGTACACCCCGGTGCGTTCCGCAGCGCTGTCGAGGGAATCCAAACTGCCCGCCTCTGCGGTTTCTTCACCTGCATTCACTCGCGCATCCGCGAAGACACCGATCTCAGCGAAATCGCCGCATTGCTCGCCTTCGCAAGCACGCTCGACGTGGACGGCTTCGTCATTTCTCCCGCCGCAGCGCCGAACACCGCCAATCCCCGCAGCGAATTGCTGCAACAAAAAACCGCCGGAGCCAGAAAACTCATCGCCAATCGGTGGTGGCAACTCTTCTCGCGCCTCGCAGAACCCGTGCTGACCGGCGAACACATGTCCGCTCCAGTGGAGCGCAAGACGCGATCCATCCTCGAAAGGGAATCCGATCCGCGCGAAGAGAGCGTGAAAGTCGCATGACCACTCTGGTCACCGGCGCCGCCGGTTTTCTCGGCAGCCACGTCGCCCGCCAGCTCGTCGCCCGCGGCGAAGAAGTCCGCGTCCTCATGCGCGCCTCCAGCACCAATCGTGCTATCGCCGACCTCTCCCTCGAATACGTCACAGGCGACTTGCGCGATCCCGCCTCGCTCGATCGCGCCATGAAAGGCGTGAAGCGGGTCTTCCACGTCGCTGCCGACTATCGCCTGTGGGCCAGGCGCTCGCAAGACATCTACGATTCGAACGTCGGCGGCACAAAAAATCTCCTCGAAGCCGCGAGGCGCGCCGCCGTCGATCAGCTCATCTACACCAGCACCGTCGCCACCATCGCCGTGGACCGCCCGCAGCGCCCCAACGAGTTCACCGACGCCAAGCTCGAAGAAATGGTCGGCCACTACAAGCGTTCGAAATGGATGGCCGAAAAAGAAGCCCTCGCCGCTGCGAAAAGTGGATTGCCAGTCGTCGTCGCCATGCCCACCACGCCCGTCGGCCCCTGGGATTGGAAGCCAACGCCCACCGGAAAAATCATTCTCGATTTCTTGAACGGCAAAATGCCTGGCTACGTCGAGACCGGCCTCAACTTCGTTGGCGTTGAAGAATGCGCCGCCGGCCACCTCCTCGTCTCCGAAAAAGGCAAAGTCGGGGAGCGCTATCTCCTGGGCGGAGAAAACCTCACCCTGAAACAGATGCTGGACGTGCTCGCGAAAATCACCGGCTTGCGCGCGCCCAGCCTGAAAATTCCCCACGGCCTTGCCTTGGGTGTAGCCTATGCCAGTACGGTATTCTCGCGCTTGGTCGGCCGCGAGCCGGGCATCCCCATCGAAGGCGTGAAGATTGCCCGCCACAACATGTTCGTGGATTGCTCGCGCGCCCAGCGCGAACTCGGTTTCAAGGCCGGCCCAGTCGCCGCCGCGCTCGAACGCGCCGTCCACTGGTACGCCGCCAACGGCTACATCGCCAAAGGCCGCGCCAAGCGCATAATCCGCGCCGCAGCGGCCTAAGCTTTTGTATTCTGCCTGGCGGCGGGCTTCAGCCCAGCCGAGTTTTGTCGTGGGCGGTCTTTCGACCGGTGCGTTTGGGGTTTCAAATAGATGCGCATTCTAGTCACCTTCGCCGTCGAGGCCGAATTCGCCCCCTGGCGTTCCCGTCATCCCTTCGTGCCCTACGAATTCGACGATGCGGGGAAGCGCCGGGAGTTTGATGTATATCGTGCAAACATCGGTTTGAATGAAATGACCGTCCTGCTGACCGGCATGGGCGGGCAGAACGCGCTGAACGCGATGCGAACGATCCCTCTTGAAACGATAGATCTTTGCATCGCCACGGGGCTAGCGGGGGCTTTGGCCCCGGACCTGAAACCTGGGAGCATCGTTGCGGGAAGACGCTGCGAGGCACTCTCGGACGCGATGAAGACTTCGAGCGATTCCGATCTCCTGAACTTGGCGTGGACCGCAAACGCTCGGGTCGTGGACGTGTTTCTGACTTCAAAGACGATTCTAGTTACCGCAGCCGAGAAGCAACAGCTGAGCGCCTCCGGCAGTGTCGTCGAAATGGAGTCCGCGCACATCCTGGCAGCGGCTTCCGGTCAGCGAATTCCGGTCGTAGCAGTGCGCGCGATCAGCGATGCTGCCGACGAAGATTTGCCCGTTGATTTCCGGCAGATTGTTGACTCTCGCGGACACGTGAGACTCGCGCCCCTGCTGAAAGAGCTGGCAGTTCATCCTCATCGCCTTCCCTTACTTATTCAGTTCGGACGCCAGAGTCGGGCCGCAGCGGTATCGCTTGCGGATTTTCTCGACAACTACATTCTTTTGATCGCGGCAAAGTGGCCCGGTCTCTGCGCATCAAATATGGAAGAGGTTTCCGCGACATGAGCCGCACAGGCACAACCCTCGACCCCGCGCACTCCCTCTCCCCCATCCCCAAATCCATGCGCGCCGGCGTCTTCCGCGAAAAAGGGCTCGTCCGCGTCGAAGAAGTCCCCGTCCCCGAACTCTCTGGCGGCGAAGTCCTCATCAAAGTCGCCGCCTGCGGCATCTGCGGCACCGACATCAAGAAAATCTTCCACGCCTACGTCGCGCCGCCGCAAATCCTCGGTCACGAACTCGCCGGCACCGTCGTCGCCGTCGGCCGCGGCGTCGCCAAATGGAAACTCGGCGACCGCGTCATGAGCTTTCATCATATCCCCTGCGGAAGCTGTTTCTACTGCGAACGCCGCCTCTTCTCCCAATGCCAGCAGTACAAAACGACTGGCCTCACCGCCGGCTTTACGCCCAACGGCGGCGGCTTCGCCGAATACGTCAAAGCCATGCCCTGGGTCGCCGATCGCGGCATCGTCGCGCTTCCCGATAACGTCAGTTTCGAAGAAGCCACGTTCATCGAGCCAATCAACACCATCGCCAAAGCCGTGCAAAAAGCCCGTATCACCGCGGGCGAAACCGTTCTGATCGCCGGATGCGGCCCCATCGGTCTCCAGTTACTGATGGTTGCAAATCTCGAAGGTGCCAAGCTCTACACCAGCGACCCCATGGCCGTTCGACGCGCCAAGAGCCTCACCTTGGGAGCTCTTGAGTCCTTCGACCCCAGTGATGGTAAGCTTGTGGACCAGATCAAGGCCCGGACCGATGGGCGGGGTGCGGACGCGGTCCTGGTAGCAGTGGCGCATCCCTCGGTGGTGGTGGATGCGCTGGCAGCGGCGAGGCCCGGTGGGCGCGTGCTGCTGTTTGCCGCCAATGACCCGGTAACCAAGATCGAGTTTCCTGCATCTGCTGTGGGGATCGACGAAAAAGAAATCCTGGGCAGCTATAGTGCCGCGATGGACATCCAAGAAGCAGCGGCCGATCTGGTGCTGAACAAGAAACTGCCCGTCATGGAGATTGTGACGCACCGCTTTCCGCTCGCTAGAATCCAGGAGGGTCTGGAGCTGGCCGCGAAACCTACGGTGGAATCGCTGAAAATCTTGATCACACACACATGAAAGTTTCGACGACGAAGAAGGCAGAAGAAGGACAAGCCGTGAAACTTGCCGAACCGCGCTTGGCGGTACCGTCAAAGATGACGGCCGCCGTCTTGTACGGCAGCGAAGATCTGCGCATCGAAAAAATTGATGTCCCCGCGCTGTCCGCGGACGAAGTCCTGTTGCGCGTCCGGCTGGCGCTGACCGACGGCACCGATTTGAAAGTCTGGAAGCGCGGCTACCATGCCAAGATGATTCAGCCTCCGGCGGTCTTCGGCCACGAACTCGTCGGCGACGTTGCCGCTGTTGGCAAGCGCGTCGATCCCCGCTGGCGCATCGGCATGCGCGTGATCGCCGCCAACTCCGCTCCCTGCCTGCGCTGTTACCATTGCCGCCGTGGACAGGAAAATCTTTGCGACGATTTGCTCTTCAACAATGGCGCGTACGCCGACTATATGCGCATCCCCGGCCGCATCGTCGTGGAGAATATGCTGGAAGTCCCCCATTCCGTGGACGACCAGAGCGCTGCGCTCGCGGAGCCTCTCGCTTGCGTCCTTCGCGGCATTCACGAAATGGAAGTGCGCACCGGAGACACCGCCGCCGTCATCGGCTGCGGCCCCATCGGCTTGAAATTCGTCCGCATGCTCTCCCGCCGCGGCGTGCGCGTCATCGCCCTGGCGCGGCGCACGGGTCCCCTCGAGGTCGCCAAGCGCCTCGGCGCCATTGCGACCATCAATGTGACCGAGACTCCCGACATCGTCACCGCTGTGAAGGCCCTGACGGAAGACCAGCTCGGACCGGATTCCGTCGTCGAAGCCGCCGGCAATCCCGCGACTTGGAAGCAGGCCCTCGCCATGGTCCGCCGCGGCGGCGTTGTCAATTTCTTCAGCGGCCTGCCCTCCGGCACGCGCGTCGAAATCGAACCCGCCATGATTCACTATTCGGAGATCAAGCTCATCTCCCCGTTCCACCACACCCCGCGCTTTTTCCGCGAAGCTCTCGAAGCCATCCGGCGCGGCGATATTTCCGCCCACGATTTTGTCACCGAAGAAATCCGCCTGGCCGATCTCCCCCAGGCCTTTGAACGCATGAAGTCCCGCAGCGGCGAAATCAAATTAGCCGTCCGGCCATGACCATGGAGTGCGGGAGCCCAGCTCCCGCGTTTGAAGCGCACGCACACCCGCAACTGCTTCGCGCGGACCCCGACCTGTTAATCTTGGAGAAGGATTTTGCAGGGTCCGCCTTCGGAGGCGGACCGCTAGCGCCACATCTCGCACTCAGGCCGATACAAGGAGAACCTGCTTCGCAATGCTCCACCACGGCGAAATTGACCTAACGCGTAACGTGCCGAACCCCGGCTGCACCCCCGAGGAGGCGCGAGCCTACACGCGCTGGCTCGCCACCCATCACTACGAAAACTTCAACGTCGTCTCCTGGCTCCTCCCCAAAGACCTCCATCAACATTTCTACAACGTCTACGCCTACTGCCGCTGGGCCGACGACCTCGGCGACGAAGTCCCTGATCCCGCGCGCTCTCTCGAATTGCTCAACTGGTGGGAACACGAACTGGACGCCTGCTATGAAGGCAAACCCTCGCACCCCGTCTTCGTCGCCCTGCGCGAAACCGTTCTCGCGAAAGATATTCCCAAGCAGCCCTTCGCCGATCTCCTCAAAGCCTTCCGCCAGGATCAAACCGTCAAGCGCTATCCCAACTGGGACGCCGTCCTGACCTATTGCGTCTACTCCGCAAATCCCGTCGGCCGCCTGGTCCTCTACCTCTGCGGCTACCGCGATGAACAGCGTCAAAAACTGTCCGACGCCACCTGCACCGCTCTCCAGCTGGCAAATTTCTGGCAAGACGTCTCCCGCGATCTCGAAAAAGGCCGTATCTACATCCCCCTCGATGCCGCCGCCGCCCACGGCCTCTCCGAATCCGACATCGTCGGCCGCCGCTTTGACGACCGCTACGTTCACCTGATGCAGGACTTACTCAAGCGCACCCGCGAACTCTTCGCCGAAGGCCTGCCTCTCGCAAGAATGGTGGATGCTCGCCTCAGCGTCGACCTCGAAATGTTCAGCCGCGGCGGCCTCGCCGTCCTCGACGCCATCGAAGCCGCCGGCTACGACACCCTCCACACCCGCCCCTCCATCAGCAAACGAAAACAAGCCGGTCTCTTAGGACGCGCCCTGATAGCGCACCTGATCGGTGGCCACCCTCGCTCAAACGAAACCGGCCGCCCCCCCGCTCGTGCCGTGGCGAAGCTTCCTGCGCCCGCCCATTCTTTGACCGTGTCCGACTCCTATGACGCCTGCCACCGCATCGCCCGCGCCTCCCGCAGCAACTTCTACGCAGCCTTCTTACTCCTTCCCGCTGCCAAGCGCGACGCCCTGGCCGCCCTGTACGCCTTCATGCGCCTCGTGGACGATGTCGCCGACGAGGGCGCCGACCTCGCAGCAAAACAGCGCGGCCTCGCCAATTGGCGCGCCGCTCTCGACGACGCCATCACCGGCCACGAGCAGCATTTCGACGGCAACGCCGCCATGGCCTCGCCCGCCGCAACCTTAGGCGCCCCCGCGGAAATCCTGCCCGCGCTCGTGGACACCATGCAGCGCCACAAAATGCCCGCCCGCTATCTTCACGATCTCATCAGCGGCGCCGAAATGGATTTAACCGTCCAGACCTATCCCACCTTCGACCGCCTCCGCGAATACTGCTACCGCGTCGCCGGCACCGTAGGCCTCACCTGCACCCACGTCTTCGGTTTCTCCGACGCCCGCGCCCTCGACCTCGCCGAAAAACTCGGCCTCGCCTTTCAACTCACCAACATCATTCGCGACGTTCACGAAGACCACCAAATCGGCCGCGTTTATCTCCCCGAAGAAGATTTGCATCGCTACGGCGTTTCCGCCGATGATTTCGGACGCAGCGAAGCCACGCTCGGCGTCCGTGAATTGTTGCGCTTTGAATCCGAGCGCGCCTGGCAATTTTATGAAGGAGGCTCCGCCCTCCTCGGCCTGATCGACGCCGACAGCCGCGGTGCCTTGTGGTTGCTTGTGCACACCTACAGCGCGTTGCTCGGCCGCATCGAGTCGCTCGATTTTGCCGTCTTCGGCGAACGCGTGCGCCTTTCCAAACCAGAAAAAATGATGTTCATCGCCAAGGCGCGCTTCGGCCGCCATACGGAAGAGAATATTCTTGAAAAGCGTGATCGTGATCGGCGGCGGGCTGGCGGGACTGGCAGCCGGCGCCGCGCTGGCTGAATCCGGCTGGCGCGTGCGCCTGTTCGAACAGCGTCCCTTCCTCGGCGGCCGCGCAACCTCCTACGTCTTGCCCGACGGCGAGCACGTGGATAATTGCCAGCACGTCACCCTCGGCTGCTGCACCAATCTCGCCGATTTTTATCAACGCGTCGGCTCCGCGGACAAAATTAAATTCTTCGACCGCCTTTTTTTCCTCGACCCCCAAGGCCGCCGTGGTGAAATGCAGGCCGGTATTCTTCCAGCCCCATTCCACATGACCGGTTCCTTCGCAAAATTTGCTCCGCTCACACTGCGGGACAAGCTCAGCATCGCGCGCGCCATGCTGGATATTTTGCGCGCGAAAGGCAAGCCCGCCGACCTCGAGGAACGCGGCGGCATGTCCATGCTCGAGTGGCTCAGCCGCCGCGGCCAGACCCAACGCGCCATCGACCGCTTCTGGCGCGTCGTCCTCGTCAGCGCGCTCGATGAAGAACTCGATCGCACCGATGCCCGCTTCGGCGTGGATGTTTTTTGGAAAGCCTTTCTTTCGAACCGCACCGGATACCGCATGGGCGTTCCGGCCGTCCCGCTCGCGAATCTCTACGACGGCTGCAAACTCGAAATCGAAAAACGCGGTGGCGAAGTCACCTTGCGGGCGCCGGTCCGCGGCCTCAAAATCGAAAACGGCGAAATCGCCGGTGTCCGCTTCGACGAAGCAAAAGAAGAATCCGCCGACGCTTACATCTTCGCCGTCCCGCACACCGCGCTTGCCGAAATATTGCCGGAAAGCGTGAAGCAAAGCGATCCCTCGCTCGCAAATCTCGACAAAATAAAAGTTTCGCCCATCACCGGTGTCCATTTCTGGTTCGACCGGCAAGTCATGAAAGAGCCTTTCGTCACCCTGCTCGATACCACCACGCAGTGGATCTTCAACAAAACCGCGCTCTACGCCGGTTCGAACGAAGCAGGGAAGACCGCTGCCGGCGAGCAGTACTTGCAACTAGTGATCAGTGCTTCCTACGACTTGCTGCAAAAATCCCGCCAGGAAATCATCGACCTCTGCCTGCAAGAAGTCCGCTACGCCTTGCCCGCCGCGCGCGAAGCCCAGTTGCTGAAAGCTACTGTCATTAAAGAAGCCGCCGCCACCTTCTCCCCCGAGCCCGGCGTGGACCGTTGGCGCCCCAAACAGGAATCCTCCGTCCGCGGATTATTCCTCGCCGGCGACTGGACCGCCACCGGCTGGCCCGCCACCATGGAAGGCGCCGTCCGCAGCGGCTATCTCGCCGCCGAAGCCGTCCTCCGCGCCCATGGCACACCCCGCAGATTTCTCCAGCCCGATCTCGCCCCCGACGGTTTCGTCTCCATGTGGCTCGGTAAGTAATGCCGCGCCGCGCCGCGCTTCTCGACTCCTCCATGGCGATGTATTCTATACATCATGAAACGAACTCAACTTTACCTCCACGATGACATCTGGAAGGCGCTGCATATCCGCTCACGCCAGCAGCGCACCACTATTTCTGAACTGGTCCGGCAGGCGGTCCGCGAAAAGTACGGAAGCTCGCGCGCTAGCCGCAGACAGGCTATGCAGTCCCTCGTCGGCCTCTCGAAAAACAGAAAAGACTTGCCCGATTCTGAAACCTACGTGCGCCAACTTCGGAAAGGGAAGCGGCTTCGGAGGCTTGCCTCTTG
>Ga0210403_10000044_pt1 | contig 139611 bp, 137 predicted proteins | sample IncBWC19MmetaG_FD_150863 | JGI IMG/M metagenome (GOLD analysis project Ga0210403, IMG submission 150863) | Forest soil microbial communities from Barre Woods Harvard Forest LTER site, Petersham, Massachusetts, United States - Inc-BW-C-19-M | ecosystem: Environmental > Terrestrial > Soil >... | reverse complement strand
ACAAGGTGATCGCGACCAACTTGCGCGGAACCTTCCTGGTATTCGCGCAGGCGGCACAACATGTTCCTGATGGCGGGCGCATCATAGCTTTCTCCAGCAGCGTTCTCCTCAAGTCCTTCCCGAATTACGGTGCCTACATCGCTTCCAAGGCGGGAGTGGAGGGCCTGGTTCACGTGCTTGCCAACGAAATGCGTGGCAGAAACATCACGGTCAATGCGGTGGCGCCGGGCCAGGTGCGAACGGAGCTGTTCCTGAAGGGCAAGAGCGACGCACTGATCGCCGAATTAGTGAAGATGAATCCGCTCGAACGGCTCGGCGAGCCTGAGGACTTCGCCAGGGTGGTTTCCTTCCTGGCAGGGCCCGAGGGCGGCTGGATCAATTCGCAGGTGCTGCAGGTAAACGGCGGATTCGTTTACTGAGGCGAGGAGCAAAGGATAATCCCGATGAAACAAGTGATCGTGGTTACAGGGGCATCCAGCGGTTTTGGCGCTCTCGCCGCTCGCGCCCTGGCTGAGGCGGGACACACTGTCTATGCCAGCATGCGCGAAACCGGGGGCCGCAATGCGGCTGCGGTGAAAGCCGTCGAGGAATACGCAACTGAACGAAAAGTGGACCTCCGCGCCATCGAGCTGGATGTCGCAACGCAGAAATCCGCGGACTCGGCGATGGAGAAGATCGTCGCGCAAAGCGGACGGCTCGATGTAGTCGTCCACAATGCCGGACACATGGTGTTCGGTCCGGCCGAGGCGTTCACGGCTGAGCAGTTTGCGGAACTGTACGATGTGAACGTCCTGAGCACTCAGCGGGTCAATCGTTCCGCACTGCCGCAGCTACGAAAGCAGGGGCGCGGGCTGCTGGTCTGGGTATCGAGCAGCAGTGTCGCTGGAGGAACGCCGCCCTATCTCGCGCCGTACTTTGCAGCGAAGGCGGGCATGGACGCCCTGGCCGTCCAATATGCCCGCGAGCTGGCCCTCTGGGGTATCGAAACTTCGATCATCGTGCCCGGCGCGTTCACCAGCGGCACCAATCATTTCGCGCATTCCGGCGTGCCTGCCGACAAGGAGCGCGCCGGCGAGTACGAGGCTGGCCCTTATAAAGGATACGGAAAGAAAATCCAGGAGGCCTTTGCCGCGATCGTTCCCGAGGATGCCGATGTGGGCGCAGTTGCAGAAGCAATCGTGAAGGTCGTGAACGCGCCGTTCGGCAAACGTCCGTTCCGCATCCACATCGATCCGACGCAGGACGGGGCCGAGGTTGCCTTCGCTGTCATCGACCGGGTGCGGACAGAGATGCTGCATCGCGTCCAGCTCGACGAATTGCTGGCACCGGTTAGAAACTAGGCCGATGTGCAAGATGCGCAGCGGCGACCTCACGATGGAGGCCTCATCCTCTCTCTGCCTGAGATGGAGCGCCAGGCGGCGGCAACAGTGGACGAGATACTGACCCCGGTAGCTGTCAAACGCAGCTCGCCGGCCGCAGTGATTTGCAAGTAGTTGAAGAATATGGTGCGCCCGGAGTGATTCGAACACCCGACCTTCTGGTTCGTAGCCAGACGCTCTATCCAACTGAGCTACGGGCGCATGTTTTCAGAGACTTATAGCTTTGGCTGAGGCCTGGCTGAGTCCCACGAATTCCAGCCTACCACATCATCAAGCTGAAGTACTCAGATGAATCTGCCGACTAGTAGCTATGGACCGGCGGCTGCATGATCGCTATCCCGTGAACCTGGACGCAACGGTAACCAACATCGCGGTTCAAGACCACGTTGCGCCCGGCCGGATTGTCGATATCTCGCAAGCGGGTGTGTGCGCCTTGCTTTCGTTGGAACTCGCCACTGGCTCCATCGTCAAAGTGCAGATTGGCGATAGCGCTTTGTTCGGTCAGGTTACTTATTGCAATCGCGAAGGGGAGTCTCTTCGCACCGGTATCGAAGTCGTGCGCGTGCTGATCGGTGAATCCGACCTTTCCCGGGTCGTCAATGCCATGCTTGCTGAATTGCTGCCACGCACCCCTGGCATCAGAGCCGCTCGATAAGAGGTCTTACAATTCAGTACGGTCCAGTACAGTCTGGCTATGGCGTTCACGGTCCGCCGGTGAGATCTTCGTGGCAGAGGGCGGGACGATAAATTGTCGGGCCCGGATCTGGACGCCCGAGCCTCAAAGCGGTAAAGCTGTCATGCCGCCCTCGCCAAGATCGCGCCAATATCAAAATGGACGAGCGGATGTTCGAGTTATACCGGCTAAGTGTGGTGCAGTCGATGCCGGATTCTAAGCTGAAGACCGCCCTCATCCAGGCCATCAGGCACAAACTCAAAATACTCGATCCGAAGCAGCCGGATGAAATGGAGCAGCCCGTGCGCTCCGCCCGCGCCAGTTGACCCCCTGGGCCGCTGAATTAGGTACGTCCACGTCCAGCAATGCGTGTTTCTGCTGAGCCGGAACCGCGGGCCATCCTCCGATATTTAGAGCACAAACTATGTCTGCTCCTGTCTCCGGCAAATTTCAGGATCACTATATCGTTCTCGGTATCGAACCCAAGGCGGACTCGGAAACCATTCAAGCCGCCTATGGCAAGCTCGCTCAGGAGTATCATCCCAACAACCCCGAAACCGGCAACCGGGAAAAATTCGACGGGGTTAATCTGGCGTATGAGATTCTTTCCGACCCTTCCCTGAGAATCGAGTTCGACAAGCTGAAAGGAATCGATCACGACGCGGGCGACCCAAAGTTCACCGGAGTCGATTTCTTCGATGCGCTGGAGCAAGGCACCGCGCTACGCTCGGCCCTTCTCTGCATTCTGTACGACCGGAGACGCACCAGATCGTTCAAGCCCAGCCTTTCCATGCGGCATTTGGAGGGCATGTTGCACGTTACGGCGGAGGAGCTGAACTTTGCATTGTGGTATTTGAAGCAGCGCGGGCTGGTGCTCAGCGACGACAAAAGCAGCCTCCAGATCACCGTGGTAGGGATGGACTATCTTGAGCAGAATCGTCCCTCTGCCGAGGCCGTAATGCCGCTGATCAAGCCAGAGGCCCTGTCTCAACCAAAGCCACAGCCCCATCCACAGCCGGAGAAATTACCCGCTGCCGAAGCCAAAACCTCGGAACCCGTTCTGAACGTGCTGAACCGGGCCCTGCAGAGCTATGTTCCGGAAGAGTCTCCGGCGGCGAGCACAAAATAGGTTCGCACGAATATCTCGGCTCAAGCCCGCTTACGTTCTCTTTCGCGAACCGAATCGCGCTCCGATTGAACGGGCCGGCGATGGCGGGGCAATCCGCCGTTTTGTAGCACTCGCCAGGCCTGAATCGACCAATACACCAACAGTACTGACGATGTGCACACGATCAATGTCGTGGCGATGGTTTCGATCATGGATGGCGGTCCCTCCGACAAGAACGCCGTACCTGAAAACGTGGTGCCGGACGTTCCAGGGTGACAGGCCAGTCATCCGAATGCAACAAAATCTATAGTGGTAAGATTACTTCTCTGACGCCCTATGTCGCGTTCGGGGCCGGAATGAAAACTTGCAAGGGCGGAGTACCATAGCCTCGGAGGCGTGGCGAGTTACACGGACCATGAATTTGGGTAATCCCTGAACATGCGCGACCGACGGTTCGAGCCACGACATCCGACGTATGAGAACATCGAGATTGGCTGGGCCGGCGACGCAGGCGTGGATCAGAAGTGCCCGGGGGTTCTGCGCGATCTTTCCCGATCCGGCGCCCGCATTCAGTTAGACCGTCCCATCCGGCTGCAAACTCCGCTTCGAATCGGCATCCGTGACATGGAGCTAAGAGGCAGAGTTGCATCATGCGTTCTCGTGGAATCCACGTACATGGTGGGCGTCGAGTTCGATCCGGAGTTTCAGGGCAAAATCAAGACCCGTCCCAAGGGGTAGTGGGTCATGCAAATGGGCACGGCGCGACTGAATTTCGCTGATTACGTCGCTTCTAACCCCGCCTCGGTTCAGCCCCATGCGTCAGCTTGGGGCTATCGCTATGTGCGCTCGTAGCCCCAAGCTGACGCATGGGGCTGTCCATGTGGCGCTTACAAGGCGGCGGGACGTTGAGCGGCACATGAATGAAAAGCGCCCATCTTGGAAACTGACCCACTACCGTCCCAAGGCTCCTTGAGACCTGCTATTCTAAAACTTCGATCCCTTTTGGAAGCGAGGTAAAGTCCCTTTGGCGGAAGTTCGTGTTAACGATGGCGAAAGCCTGGAAAGCGCGCTCAAACGCTTCAAGCGCAAAGTCCTGCAAGAGGACATCATTAAGGAAATCAAGCGGCACACCTTCTATTTGAAGCCCGGCCAGAAAAAGCGGGTGAAGGAAGCACTGGCGCGAAAGCGCAACCGCAAGAAGCGCAGCCGGGATACCGAACCGGATCAGAATCGATCGTAGCCCTGCCTTTCTGTAAACCGAAAACTCAAATCAGGTAGACTCTCACGGCTATAGGGGGCGACCCCCAAAGCTGCGAAGATTTACGTGATTCGAGTTTTTCGTGACACGTCAACATCGTCCGCTTCCTTCGGTCGCGGCTCAGAGTGGACGCTTCTCATGCTGCGCCATGAGCCGCGACCACAGGGAGCGGTCGATGTTGAGTTCCCCGCAGCCTCATTAAAGCTTGCAGCCTCCGGTAGTACCAGCACCCTATAGCCATGTCGGTCCATTGCGCGGCGCCTCAGGCGATGCGATTCTGCGATTGCTGAGCCTGGTGCCGGGAATCAATTCCCTAGCATCACCCAAGGCGTGACGCAGTCAACGTAGCGCCTCATCCCGGCTCCGGGCCAGCGTAGTATTGTGGACTCCGCGTCCAATTTCGAGTTCCGCCGCCCGCAGGCGATTGCCGACGGTCCGGTCCGGGTCGCGTGGGTGGATGAGCGCGGCCAGGTACGGTGCATGCCGGGCTGGTGTATCGACGTTTCCGCGCGGCGGATTCATCTCGAAGTCCCCCAGCAGGTCCCTTTGCACACACAGGTGACGTTGAGCGCCGGCCGCAAAAGCATCCCCGGTCCGAATCGCGTGAAGTACCTTACCAAGTGCGACTCGAAGTTTATCCTGGTGCTCGAATAGCCCCATAGCCCCTCTGGAATGCAGTAAGATCGACACACGTGTAGGAGCGATCCGCTATGGAGCCGGAGTTGTGGCGGAAAATCGAGGACCTTTTTCACGCAGCCCTGGAGCAACAGCCGGAAGTGCGTCAGGCATTTCTCACGGCCGCCTGCAAGGGAGACACGGACTTGCAGCGGCAAGTCGAGCTTCTTCTCCATCAGGAGCAACAAGCCGGCAGCTTCATGGAAGCCGCCGCGCTGACGTCCACGGGTGCAGCCGGCGAATCATTGCTCGGGCTCCAGTTCGGCCCCTATCGGATTGTCTCTCCGCTGGGCGCCGGCGGCATGGGCGAGGTGTACCGCGCCCACGATAGCAAGCTCGGCCGGGACGTCGCGATAAAAACCTTGCCGCCCGAATTCGCCCGTGACCCGGACCGGCTGGCGCGGTTTCGTCGCGAAGCGCGCACCTTGGCCTCTCTGAATCATCCCAACATCGCGGCCATTTATGGATTGGAAGAATCCGGCGGAGTCGATTGCCTGGTGCTGGAGCTGGTCGAAGGCGACGCGCTGCAAGGACCGCTGCCGATTGCACAGGCGCTGGATTATGCTCGCCAGGTCGCCGAAGCTTTGAGCGCGGCGCACGACAAAGGAATCATTCACCGTGACCTGAAACCAGCCAACGTCAAAGTCACTCCCCAAGGCAGAGTCAAAGTGCTGGATTTCGGACTGGCAAAAGCCATCTGGGCGCCGGACCGGGACCAGGATCTGTCGCAATTGTCGACCGTCACGGGTGTCGAGACACTCGCAGGGCACATCGTCGGCACGCCCGGCTACATGAGTCCGGAGCAGGCGCGCGGAAAAGACGTCGATAAGCGCACCGACATCTGGGCGTCACGACAAAGGAATCATTCACCGTGACCTGAAACCAGCCAACGTCAAGGTCACTCCCCAAGGGAGAGTCAAAGTGCTGGATTTCGGACTGGCAAAAGCCATCTGGGCGCCGGACCGGGACCAGGATCTGTCGCAATTGTCGACGGTCACGGGTGTCGAGACGCTCGCCGGCCACATAGTCGGCACACCCGGCTACATGAGTCCGGAGCAGGCGCGCGGAAAAGACGTCGATAAGCGCACCGACATCTGGGCGTTCGGATGCTTGCTGTATGAACTACTCACGGGCCAACGCGCTTTTCAGGGCGAGACACCATCCGACACAATCGCCGCGGTACTGGAGAGAGAGCCGAACTGGTCAGCTCTCCCCGCGAAGACACCCGCGAAAATCAGCGAGCTGTTGCAGCGCTGCCTGCAAAAGGATGCAAACCGCCGGCTGGCCGATCTCGCCGCTGCTGTCAAAGCGATCGAGGAAGTACAAAAGGCATCAACTCGCACGCGCCGAACGGGCCGGAAAGGCATGCGATCACTGGCTGTGCTTCCTCTAGTGAACCTCTCCGGCGACGCCGAGCACGAATACTTCGCCGACGGCATGACGGACGCGCTGATCACAACACTTGCCCAGATCGGCTCCTTGCGCGTGATCTCGCGGACATCCGTCATGCAATACAAAGGTGCACGCAAGCCGTTGCCCGAAATCGCCCGCGAGCTGAATGTCGAAGTGGTACTCGAAGGTACAGTGCTTCGCTTTGCGAATCGCGTCCGGATCGCTGCTCAGTTGATTGACGCACCTAGCGATATGCACATCTGGGCAAAGAACTATGAAAGCGGCCTCGAAGACATTCTTGTCTTGCAGAGCGAAGTGGCTCAATCGGTGGCCCACGAGATCAAGATCACGTTGACGCCTCAAGAGCGCGCTCGTTTTTCAGCTACTCGCGCGGTGGATACGGAAGCCTATGAAGCATTCCTCAAGGGGCGATTTTACTGGTATAAGCGCACGCCACAAGCGCTTAGCAAGAGTGTCGATTCTTTGCAGCTTGCCATCGCAAAAGACGGCACCTACCCGCTTGCCCACGCCGGCCTTGCCGATACTTACTGCACGCTGGGATGGGATCTGTTTGCAATCAGTCCGCCGGCCGAAGCGTTTCCCAAAGCCCGGCAATCGGCGCAGAAGGCGCTGGAGCTCGATCCCAATTGCGCGGAGGCGTACGCCGCCCTAGGTTGGGCGTCGACCGCATACGACTGGGACTGGATCACTGCGGAGAAAGCGTTTCGGCGCGCCATCGAGCTGAAGCCTCAATATGCTCCCGCACACATGTGGTATTCGCATCTCTTGCACGCTATGAACCGGGTTGACGATGCGTTTGAGCATGGCCGGCTCGCGATCGATTGCGATCCCCTGGGCGTAATTCTGAACGTGCATCTAGGCTGGCACCTGACCTATCATCGTGAATACGAAGGCGCTGTCGAACAGCTACAGAAGGCCCTTGATCTCGAGCCGAGCTTCATTCTGGCGCGGCTCTTTCTAGGCGAGGCCTACGAGCACATGGGCAGGTTTGATGAAGCCATCGCCGAGTTCGAAAAAGCCGTGGATTTTTCAGGACGCCGCCCAGTGTACGTCGCCGGTCTGGGACACGCGTATGCGGTATCGGGGCGGCGGGACAGCGCCTTAAAAATCATCGACGAGTTGGAGCAACTTTCGCGGGGGACTTATGTCGCGGCGCGTGGAATCGCGGAGATTTATGTGGGCTTAGGCGATAAGCCGCGCGCATTCAACTGGCTCGACAGGGCGCTTGAGCAGCGCAACGGTTGGTTGTTTCACATCAATACCAATCCTCGCTACGATAGCCTCCGTTCCGACCGGCGCTATGCGGAGTTGGCGCGCCGCATAGGATTGCCATAGATCGCGCGCGCCGCCAGATGTTCACGCGGGTTTATCGCGGCAACACCCGGCGGCGTTGGGTTCGGACCGGCTATCTCATCCGCGTGGCTGTTCCCGTCATAATGACGCCCGGGTCCGTTACGATCCAGGTGATCTTGCTTCCGTCCGGAGTGATCACGAAATCGAAATGTGTGGCACTTGGGCCCGAGCCGAACGTCTTCGATCCCGTGCAGTCACGATTTACCGTGAAAGTGCCTGGAACGGTTCCTCTGGATGTCGCACCGTTTACAACCGTGGTCGATGTACCAAGTCCGTTCCCTTGACCGTCGTAAGTGACCACACCCACTGAAGCAATAGCGCCCACGCCCACGATGGTGCCTGATCCTGACATCACGTAGGTGCCTTCCATGGTCGCGTTCATGGCGGGACATTGTGTCTGTGCTCTTAGAGCCTGCAGCCCGAGAGCCAGTGTGAGCGCAGCTAACGTGAGCAGGCTTGGTTTCGAGAATGAGCTGAGAAGTTTGATCATCTGAAATACCTCCTGCATGGATTCCGTGAACGGACTGTGAGAAGGGTCATCCGGGCCAATTTTTTTGTTAAGATCGGCACCGGAATGGACGCCGGGCATTTACAGGACATCAGCGCATTGATCGCCGCGTGGGGCGAGGGGGCCGGTGCAAACCATCCCCTAGAAGCCCCCCCTGGACAAGAAATTCGTTTTCGATTATACTTCCAGGCCGAGGTTCGCGGAATTAGATTAAGGAGGTTTGTAGCATGCTATCCAAGTCTATTCTTGCCAGTTTCATCGGTGCGCTGGTGTGTATCGTACCGGCGTCCGCTGCGAAGATCAGCGGAACCGTCTCCGGCACTGTCGCAATCACTGAGGATAGCGAGCTATCCGGAGATGTCACCTGCACGGTCACTGGTGCGCCGTGCATCTCCATCAATGCACCTGGGGTGACGCTGGATCTGCACGGCTACACGATCACGGGGCAGGGCGATCCGCAGACGGGCTGCAGCGGCGGCGCGACAAATAATGAGTTCGGAATTCTGGTCAACTCTCAAGTCGGCGTCACGATTCACGGACCCGGCGTGGTTCAACGCTTCCGGGCTACGGGCATTCAGATTCTGACGAGCACGGGCACCACCGTGAACGCCGTGACGACTGCGACGAATTGCAACTCGGGAATCCTGGTGGCCGGCGGGGCGGCCAATGAAGTCTACGACAACGTTTCGATCCGGAACGGAAACGGGAGTGCCCCCTGCGGAGGGATATGACTGGCGGGCTCTAGCGGCAACCGGCTCCGTGCGAACCGGATCAGTGGGAATGGATATGCGACTCAGGGAAATAATTTCGGGATTGGACTGCCCAGTCCCGCCGATCAAGATAACATCGTCGAAGACAACACGATCGTCGGAAATGCGAACGGAATCTTCATCACTTCGGGAACGCAGGGGAACGTCTTTCGTGGCAACCTCATTGTTGGCAACCCCCCGGTCCAGGTCGCTCTAGACCACAGCGCGAATCCCGGTGTCGACATCAAGAACCTGGCCGCCGCCGGTGCAAATACGTTCGATAGCAATGTCTGTCTGACCGCCGTCAGTGCGCCTTGCCCGGCTGTGCTCCCCGACGCAAATTCACTCCTGGCGAGCGAACTGCAATCGGTGGCGTGCGGCACCTACCCGCCCGCGACATCGTGTCAGCTCACGATTAGCCAGTGGAATTGGTATCTGACCAACAAGATCAACCCGCAAGCGACTCCCCTGGTCCTGAGCGATAATACCCAACTGGCCGTGCAAATTACTGTGCAGCAATACGTGCAAGGCCGGGCGGCCGCAGGATTGTGATCAGGATCTGTACGGGAGAAACAAAATGATGAAGCGCCTATTGCTGCTGAGCGCTGCCGCACTGACGGTACTGGCCCAGCAAAGCCAGGACGCCAAGAAACCTCAGTCCTCAGCTCAACCTTCAAATGCCGTGCTCGACCGTATGATCGCGGCCGGCAAAAGCCCACAAGAACTCGCTCGCTACGTGTTTGACACGCATGGTTGCAAGAGCTGTCACACCATCGGGCAAGAAGGCAAGCTCGGGTACACAGAAAAAGGTCGGGAACGCGCCAAGGGCTTTGAAGGATGCATTAACATGCTCACCGCGATGACGGTCATCGTCCAAGTGCCCGATGAGAAGCGCTCTTCGCAACAACGCGAGAGGGCGCTGCGCTTTGAGGAATTTGGTTGCACTGCGTGTCACAAGCTTACTCCTGGGAAGTTGGGGCTGACCGACGTCGGAGCGAAGCTGCAACATTTGCATCTGGGATGTGTCGACGTTGAAAAGCTAACCTCCAGCCGAGCCGTCCCGCAGGATTGATCGCAGCGCAAAGGCACGTCCGTCCGCTCAGCTCTTGGACAATGGTTAACGGAGCCGCGTTGATGTGTGATAGGATTTCGACCGGCGATGACCCAGGACGAGCAGGATATCACCGCAATGCTGGCGGCCTGGAACGATGGTGATGCGGATGCACTTGGCCGCTTGGTCGACCTTGTGTATCCAGAGCTTCGGCGGATTGCGCGTCAGCACCTCGAACAACGGCGCGCCGGCGACAGCCTCGAGTCCGCCGCTGTGGCCAACGAGGCGTATCTCAAGCTGGCGCGCGCTGGGGGAATCCACTGCGAGAGCCGGACGCATTTCCTGGCGTTGTGTGCCCAGATCATCCGCCGGATTCTGGTGGATCATGCGCGCCGTCGTGGATACGCCAAGCGCGGTGGAGATGCGGTGCGCGTGCCGCTGGATGACGCATTGTTGGAAACGCGCGCCCGGGGAATCGATCTGGTCGCGCTGGACCAGGCTCTCGAGTCTCTGTCGAAGATCGATGAACGCAAAGCCCGTGTCGTGGAGTTGCGGTACTTCGGTGGATTGAGTGTCGAGGAATCCGCGGAACTCCTGGGAATCTCGCCGGAGACGGCCAAGCGCGATTGGAAAATGGCCAAGGCCTGGTTGTATGGGGAGCTTAGCGGGCGGAAATAGAACTATCGACCCGCCGCCTTGCGCAACGCTTGAATTCGCGGCACCCGGCTCTTGGGACTATCCAGGCTGAACGACCGTGCGTCGCCCAGTTGCGTCCTCACGTATTCTTCGGTCCGAGCCACGGCTTTTTCCAGATCTTTGTTCTTCGCGATGAACGGGAGCCAGGCGATCGATTCCGCTTCGGGATCGTACTCCCAAATTCCCACCAGGCGGCCGCGATCGAGAATCGCGTGGCTGGCCAGATCGAGCACGCGGTGCGACGTCACCATCTGCTTCGTGTCTTCTTCATCCAGGATGCTCTTCAAGTCGCTACGCAGCAGGATGATGCCATCAATCGGGCTGACCAGCGTGTATTGCGGCTGCTTCGGCGGCTTGAAAGATTCGAACGCGTCACGATCGGCCGGCAGGAGCATTCGATCGCCCTCGATGGTTTCGAGCTTCAACGGCTCGATCGCCGCTCTGGCCGCTTTTCCGCTGAGGGTTGCGAACGCCTGAAACTCGGCTAACGTAGCCGGGCCGCCCCAGCCGAAGAATCGCCGGGCCAACTCGGTCTGGACTTCTTCGATCGACAATTTGAACTTCGCCAAGGGATTGGGACGCCACAGCGTGTAGCGATAGCGCTGCTGATCCAGGCGCCCGTTCATCGAAACGCGGCGAATGTCGCCTGACGATTGCAGCTTCCCCAGCGCCAGCGGGAGAGTCGTGGTCACGCCCTTCTTTTTTCCTTCTTCGCCCAGGCTGCGCGACGCAGGGCCAGTCGCGTCGCGAATTTCATTGGGTTCGAGAGCGCCTTTCGCCAGTGCTTTCAAGACCGCGTCGCACAGCTTGTCGATCTCTTTGCCGGTGACGCCGAGTTTGTAGGCGACCTTCATGTCGTTCGCCGTGAAGCTCTCGCCGGCTTTCAGCGCGAGGGCGAAATCGTCGGAGGGAAGAACGTAAGTGCATCCACGCGCGGACGGCAGCTCGTGAATTTCAAGCTTCGCGACTGCCGCATCCGCGGCTTCACGAGAAGTTCCAGCGCGCGCGAACAGAGTGAGATACGGACCAACGCCGCCCACCGATCTCGCCCACCCCGCCTGTTTGAGGACCTCGGCTGGTTTGGCGCGCGCGAACCGGCCGTCGAGCCCTTGTTTGTGCGACCACCACGCCCGGAGCTTTTCGATCGATGGCGCGCTCACGCCTTGGTCTCCTTCGCGGCCGGAAGCGCGCTCGACAGGCTGAACCAGTTGCCGGAGTTGTCCTTCATCAAGGCTTCGACGCCGTAGAAACGCTCGGTCGGCGGCTGCGAGAATTCCACGCCTTTCGCTTTCAGCTCCTCGTAGGTTTTCTTGCAATCCGCGGTGGAGAAGACACCAGCGCCGAGCTTTCCTTTCCGGATCAAAGTACGCACGGCGTCCGAAGTCTCCTGATCCATCATAGGACTCGGATCGGTCGGCATCAGGACGATCTCCAGGTCGGGCTGGGCCGGCGCCGTTACCGTCAGCCAGCGGAAGCCATTGCCCATCTTGGCGTCGGTGTTGACCTTGAAGCCCAGTTTGTTGACGTAGAAATCGTAAGCCTCGTCCTGGTTGAGGACCCAGACTGTGACGTGCGAAAGTTTTTGAATCATTCTCGAATTACCTCCGGGTTAAGAATGCCATGGCTTGCGAAATACTGCTTCTTCGATCTTGCTTTTTAAAAGGGCGCGACACCGTGATGCAGCAAATAACAATTCGGAACGAAGTGACACACGGGGAGCCGCGGAGCGGGGAAAATCCGGCGGATCGCGCGTTGAAACTCCACCGGGGAGCGGCCTACTTCGGTGCGGAACCGCGTGCTAAAGGATCCCAGGCTCTCGTATCCGACCGCGAAACACACATCGGTCACGGGCAGTCGATCGCGCGCCAGCAGGTATTTGGCGCGGTCGATGCGCATCCGGGTCAGGAACCCATGCGGTGTCTCTCCGAAGGTGCGCGCGAAGAGTCGATGGTAATGATATGGAGAGAGGCACGCTTCACGAGCCGCGTCGGCGAGACGTAGCGGCTGATCCAACCCGGCAGCCAGATAATCGCGCGAGCGGCACAGTCTGCGAAAGAGCTCGTCATCCACCAGGGGACCGAGCCGGTTCGGCGCCGTATAGATGAGTGGATGCGGCACGGATGCAGTTTATCGCAGAATCCGGCCATCCGCATCCAGGGTCAGGCGCTGGCCGCGCCAAATTACTGTACGACCAAACGAACCCAAGAGCCAGACCGCCGCGGCGAACAAATCGCGCAAGGGGATGGCCCAGAAAAGCCACAGAACGTGGCGGCTGCGCATCACGAACCAGCCTGAAATCAGCGCCATGGCGATTCGGACGGCGAGCACAGCGATGGCGAGATCGGGGCGTCCGGCGAAGAACATGACCGCGGCCCAGAAAGTGGCGAAGGTCACGGGTAACCCAAGATAACCCCAGAATTTCGAGACTCGAATGGTCCGCGCCCAGCGGATCTGGTGACGCCATATATCGGCCCATCCGCCACCCAGATGGGTTTCTACGATCACATCGGAAAGTACACATTTCAACCCCAGACTGTGGAGCCTGTGCCCGAGCTGATAATCGTCGGCCAGATAGTCGCCAATCGCGGCGAATCCTCCGATGCGATCCAGATCCGCGCGGCGGAACGCCATTGTCGAGCCCATTGCGAATTCGTCCACTCCAACCATTCTGGCCACCAGGGTGGATGGAGCGAAGTCGGTGGAAACGCCAAGTCCTTCGAAACGCGCGGCGAAAGTCTCGCCGTTGGGGCGATACAGACAGGTGACAAGTCCGACTGCGGGATCCGAGAGGGGTGCGGTCACGCGAGCGAGGTAATCCGGCTCAACGCGGATATCGGCATCGTTGACGACCAGGATCGGGTATTTAGCGGCCGCGGCGAGGTCCTGAAGGACGCCGACTTTCGCGTTGGGAGTTTTGGTGCGGCACTCGACGATGCGCACGCTGGGAAATTCGCGAATCACCGCGACCGCGGGATCGTCCAGGGAAGCCACGCCGCAGAGCAGCTCGAACTCGCCATGGAGAGCAACATGCGACGCAATGGCGTCCCGGAATCCGGCGTCGCATCCTCGAACGGGTTTGAGGATAGATGCCGGGCGCGAAGCCCCAGGCTGCTGGCGTTTTCGAAACAGGCACGCGAAGATCGCGAAGAGCTGATAGCCTCCGGCGATCAGGGCGAGGAAGATCACTGTGCCAGCAGTACGACACCGAACGCCACCAGGCAGGCTCCCACCCAGCGGCGGAAATCGACACGCTCTTTAAGGACGATGCGCGCGAGGATAGTCTCAAATACCAGGGCCGCGGCCGAAGCCGGTACGGCGAAGCTCAACTCGGTGGTTTCCAGCAGCGTCATGAACGCGAAGAACGCCACAGCCATGAACACGATCGCCAGGATCAGGAATTTGTTGCGAGCGAGCGCCCCGAGCACGCGGGCGATGCCGCGCGGATGAAATTCCTTGATCTCGCCATGGCGTTTCATCTCCAGACTTTGCAGCAGATCGCCCAGGACGGTGCTCGCTACCATCAATGCAAGCAGAGACCACCCTTTCATGGGCCCTCCTTGGAATGCGGACTTCCAATGCCGACCAGCATGGTCCCGGCAACGATGAGAAGTGTCCCGGCCCAGCGCGCGGGCGTAATGGTCTCGTTGAGGAAGAACCGCCCCATGATCGCATTTGCGACGTAGCCCAGGGAGGTGACCGGCAGGACGTAGCTCAAATCCGCCCAGCTCAGCAGAGCCATGCGCGCAAGGAGCCATAGGATCAGGAGAGAGACTCCGATCATCACCCACGGGGTGAAAATGGCCCGCAGGTAATCGAAAACCGATACGGTTGTTCGACCGCGCATCCCATTAGCGAGCGCGAAATTACCGAACGTGTTGCTCAGAATGACGATGATTGCAAAGATTCGCGTCTTCCAGCGAAGACGCTCGGCCGTGTTCATCCGGAATCTTACCCGGCTTGGGCGCGTTCTTCGTTGAGGATGCGGTCGGCTTTCTGCTCGGCGACGTATTTTTTGCGCTTGTGACGCAGCGACAGATACGCTTTCGCTTCCTTGTACAACCGGCCGCGCTCCTGATTGTCGAAGATCGCTTTCCGCACGATGCGCCAGGCGGCTTTGGGCCGGAAGTAGTATTCGCCGTAAAACTTTTCGACCCAGTCGACCAGTTCATCCTTCTCCAGAATTCCAGGGTAGATGACGTTGGGCAACTGATGGCCTTCTTCATCCGCCATGTTGATTTGCACCAGGTTGTTTTTCTTGGCGAAATCGTAGAACTCGGTTCCCGGAAACGCGTGCGCGATGGATACCTGGATGGTCTCGACGTCCATACGCTTGGCGAAATCGATGGTGTTGCGAATGGTTTCGCGTGTTTCGCCCGGCAGGCCGACAATGAAATCGCCGTGAATCACCAGGCCGAGTTTGTGGCAGTTTTCGGTAAAGCGCCGGGCCATGTCGATGGTCGCGCCTTTTTTGATATTGCGAAGGATCTGTTCGTCGCCCGATTCGTAACCGACAATCAGGAGCCGGCATCCGGCTTCTTTCATGGCCTTCAGGGTTTCGTAGTCGGTGGTGACGCGCGAGGTGCAGGACCAGGTGAAGTTCTTGATCTTCTTCAATTCACCGCACAGCTCGATGGTGCGCGCTTTGCGATAGTTGAAGGTGTCGTCGTCGAAGAAGATTTCCTTCAGGCCGGGGAAATTCTCCAATGTGTAGCGGCATTCGGCGGCGATGTCCTGCGTCGAACGCAGCCGCCAGCGGTGGCCGGAATGGGTCTGCGGCCAGAGACAGAACGTGCACATCGCGGGGCATCCGCGGGTGGTGTAGAAGGAAATGTACGGATTCAGGAGGAACGGGACGTTGTACCGCTTGAAATCCAGATCGCGTTTGTAGACTTTCGAGACCCAGGGCAACTCGTCGAGATTTTCGATATAGCCGCCCTCGGGATTGTGAACATTCACGCCGTTCTTGCGATAGCTGACGCCGGGAAGATCCTCGAGTGGCGTGCCTTTGGCATAATTCGCGATCTGGTAATCGAATTCGCGGCGCACGATGAAGTCGATCGCCTTGGATGCGTTCAGAACTTTATCCGGTTCGATGGTGACCGGTGGGCCGACGAAGGCGACCTGAAGCTTGGGGTTCGCGTCCTTCATCATCTCCACGATCTTTACGTCGACGTGAAAACCGGGGGAGGAGGTGAACAGCACCAGCAACTCGTAGTTCTTGGCTTCGGCGACGGTCTGATCGATCGAAATCCGATGCGCCGGAGCATCCAGAACGCGGCTGCCTTCGAGCATGCCGGCGGGATAACACAACCAAACGGGATACCAGTACGACTCGATCTCGCGCGTGGACGGCCAGCGCGAGCCTGCGCCGCCGTCGAAGCCCTCGAACGAAGGCGGATTGAGGAACAACGTTTTCATGGGCACAGGTTCGAGGTCTCCTTTACCGGCGGAAGTCGTTCTGATTGACTTCGTCGGCGATTTCCTGCCGGGTGAAGTTGCTGTAGTCGATACTCAATTCGGCGCGGCCGATGATGCGGATGACGGCCGTGCCTTGAAAATGCTTGGGGATGGCGACGCCATCGTGGATTTCGTAATCCTGGACGAACTCCATTTTCTTGACCATGATCGAGGTTTTCACGGGCTTACCGGATTCGCGAACCGGCATGGCGGTGGCGGCATCCAGCCACAATTGACCGCGGAACAGTCCCTCGGCTTTCTTGCGCGGCGTCACATCGAAAATGTAGACCCGCTGACCGTCGCGATCGAGAAGGCCCCTGTACTTGAACTTGTAGTTAACCGGTGTGATGGCGTTGTCGTGGGGCTTGGTTTCTTCCGCGAGATAGCGGGCAATCACTTCGCTCTTAATGGTGTTGTCGCCCGAGAAACCCAAAGCCTTGTATGTAATCTTGCCCAATCTGGAGATGCTTCGCAAGGCATGAAGCTTTCCATGTTTTTCCTGTTTGGTCAGTTTCGCGTCGATGTCCACTTCCATCTGGACGCCTCGCAGCGCTGCCTGCTGAGTTTCCTTTGCTTCCAGGTACTTGCCCAGGATTTCCTGACCGGGTTGATCGCTGGCCTCAGCCCCCGCATCAAGCGCCGGTACCGCGATTGCAATCAAAGGTACTACCACCAATGCTGAAAACAGGCGCAAATTCCTTACCTTTCCGGTCTGCCCACTGAACGGCATGAGATTTACCTAGTGTAACAGATGCGATCTGGGGGTGCCCGGCTACATTTGTTTCAGATTGATTCTAAAGGACCAGGGCAGCGTTACACTCAGGGTTGGATGGCCAGCGCCCAATTGAAGGACCGTTCTCCAGTCCACCAGGCAGATCCACCACGCCAAGCCATTGTATCCAACCACAGCCGCTGCCCGTCGGTACGGACGGTAATCAAACCGTCAAGATCGGTTCGCAGTACTGCGGCGTGGCGATCCGCCAGGCGGGCTAGGACCTCCCGTGTAGGATGACCGAAGGAGTTCTCGAATCCCGCGGAGATCACCGCGACCGACGGGGAAACGGCGTCGAGAAATGGCTGCATAGTGGAGGTTTTCGAACCATGGTGGCCGACTTTCAGCACGTCGGCTTGAATGGTCTGGTCGAGCAGGCGCGCCTCCATGGGACGCTCCATATCGCCGGTGAGCAAGAAAGTCCGCCGGCCGTAGGTGATCCGCAGCGCGAGCGAGTCGTTGTTTCCAGATTTGGCTGCTGAATATCCAGGCGGTGGGGAGAGCACCTGGATGGTGGCCCCGGAAAAAGCAAAGGGCGGTGACGCGCGCTTTTCGAGCACGGGGACGTGTACGCGGGCGGCGTTGCGGGCCACGCGTTCGAGCGGATAGGCGCCTACCCACAACTCCTGGGGACGGAAGTTCTCAAGCAGCGCGCTGATTCCGCCGGAATGATCTTCGTGCGCGTGTGTCGCCACCACAACGTCGATGCGGCGCATGCCACGGTACCAGAGATAAGGCGAGACGACGTCTTCACCGGTGTCGAGATTGGTTTTTCGCTGGCGGCCGTACTGGAGCACACCACCACCATCGATCAGCATGGTTTTGCCTTGGGGAAAAGCGACCAGCAGGCTGTCTCCCTGGCCGACGTCGATCACGGTAAGTTCGAGCGTGCCCGGCACGAACGCCGGAGGCCAGGGATGCCATAGCAGGATCGCAAAGGAGGCCAGCACTGCGGCAATGGCCGGCCAACGCCATCCGCGACGATGGGCGACCACCGCCAACGTAATCAGCGCGGCGACGAACATTAGCGCCAGCCACAGCGGCGGATCGGGCACGCGCCAGGGAGGCTCGATCGAAGCATGCCAGGCTGCGATCTTCGCAGCGACTTTCAGCAGTCCTGCCGCGATCGTGGCAAGAAAGTGCCAGCCTGTGAAGATTGCCGCGAATCCGATAGGCACTACTGCATTGAGCAAAGGAACGATCAGGATGTTCGCGGTCAAGCCGGTGAACGAGACTCGATGGAAGTATTCTGCCATGGGGAGCGCGAGGCCGATTTGCACCACCGTCGAGATGGCCGCCATTTCGAACCCGAACAGGAGGATTCGAACCGTCCAGGCGAGACCTGCCAAGGCCCAGCGCCGGGGAATGCGGGTCCATAAAAACACCGTTTCCGCGGCCAGGCGCAGCTCGACACGGAACTGCGCTACGCGCGGCTGGAGATGCGGATCGGCATCGACGTCGTCAACATCGCGCGTTCCTTTCGCCAGCGGAGCCGTGGTCGCCTGGAGCAGCGGCGACGCCAATGCGCCGATCGCGGCAACACATAGGAAGGAGAGCTGAAAACTGGCATCGAACATCTGGCCGGGATCCGACAAGAGATACACAATCGCGACCATAGCCAGCAGGTTCATGACGCGTCCGCGGCGGAAAAAGAAGCGCGCGACCAAGTACAGGCTGAATCCTCCCGCGGCGCGGACCACCGGCGCTGAAAATCCGGAAACCAGGGCGTACAGCCAGGCCGCGGCAGCCGTGATCGCGAGGGCCGGAATTTCGGGAAGCAGGCACAAGCGCAACAGAAACAGAAGGACGGCCGCGAGCACGGTCACGTGTACTCCCGAAATCACCAGCGCATGAAACGTACCGGTGCGGCGAAAATCGTCGGTCCAGATTTTTTCGAGTTTCGACGTTTCCCCAATGAGGATCGCCTCCATCATTCCGGTTGAGTAAGTGTCGCTTCCGTACAACGATTCGATGCGCTCGAGCGCGGCGACGCGCAGTGCGAACACGACGGCCATGAAGCGCGATCCGCACTGTCCGGGCAGAACGCGAGCGTGGGATCCGGGGGCCATGCTGGCGGTCCAGAAGATGTACTGGCGCGCGAGAAATCCAGCGTAGTCGAACGAACCCGGATTATTGTAATTATGCGGGCGGCGGATGCGCGCTTCGATTTCGACACGCTGGCCGTAATCGAGGCGTTGCGGGACGTCGCCGTCGCGCAAGTTCAAACTGACGCGAGCGCGGGCATGTGGGTCGAGCTCCAATGTAAACTGCTCGCGATTGGGGGAGAAGACGGTGGGCTCGACCACGCAGCCTGCCAGGAGCAGTGTTTCTCGCGACCCGGCGTCGATGGTTGGAGGCGGACCGGGGCGGTGCCAGGCTTCGGCGAACGCGCCGGCGAAAATCAGAGCGAGCAGGGTGCATGTTTGAACCAAACGGAACGCGCTCCATGACTGTCGCGCCTCCACTGACGGCTTTTGCCGAAGCATAGCTGTGCCTGCCAACGTTGCGAAGGCGGCAATGGGCCATGCCGCCTCGGCCATGGACAATCCCAGCAGGCGTCCCATCAGAATTCCGGCTGCAATCGCAATCGCGGGGAGCAGCAAGGGATCGCCCATGCAAACTAGTTGCGCGGGCGCTGGAAAATTCTCACTGCTTGAGCTTAGCTAGACCTTCTTTGGCACCGGCAAAATCGGGAGCAAGGCGCAGCGTTTCGGAGAATTCGCGCTCCGCATCCACGCCTTTTCCGAGCGCGACCAGGATCCGAGCCAGATTGAAATGGGCCATCACGTAGTCGGGTTTCAGGCGCACGGCCTGGGAGAATTCGTTCGCCGAATCGACTAAACGTTGTTTATCCGCGAGCGCGAGCGCCAGGTTATAGTGCGCCTCGGGATCGGACGGGCGCAGCCGGACCTCCTGAGAAAACTCCGCAATCGCCTCATCCATGCGTCCGATCATTCCCAACACTCCGCCGAGATTGTGATGGCTCTCCGGATCGTCCGGGTTGTTGTGCGCGGTCTCGATCAGGTAGGGAAGGGCGGCCTGGAGCTGAGGCAGCGCAGCCTTGGTCTGACCGTGCGCGGCGAGCAGTCCTCCTAATCGAAAATGTGCCTCCGCATTGACGGGATCGATGCGCAGCGCCTCCAAGAACTGGTCCGCCGCCTCGCGGTCGCGCCCTTGACGGAGCAGGGCGGATCCGAAATCGACGCGCGCCTTGGCAAACTTGGGCTGGATCCGCAGAGCTTCCATTAAGTGCGGGACGCCCTGGTCCAGTCGCCCAACGTTGACCAGCGCTTCGCCGAGATTATCCTGAACGTCGGCGAGATCGGGACGAAGTCTAACGGCATTTTCAAAGTTAGCGATGGCTTCCTGGATCTGTCCCTGGCGCCGCAGCGTTCCACCCAGGTTGTTGTACATCACCCAATTTCGATCGGTCACCTGAATCGCGTGACGGAACAGGCTTGCACTGTCCCGCCACGCTCCCAGATACGTCCACGTGACCACACACCAGATGGAACACACCACGGCGCCCACGATGGCGAACGATCGCCGCGCCGGAATGGCCCAAGCGAGCATGATGGAGATTCCGATCAGTGGCAAATATGTATAGCGATCCGCGCGCGCCTGGCTGCCCACTTGCACCAGTCCGATCACCGGCACCAGCGTTCCCAGATACCACAGCCATCCGACGGCCAGGTAAGGCCGCGTACTTCGGACCAGTAGGACGGCCATCGTGACGGCGGCGATCGCAAGCGCCGCGCCGAGCCATTGCCACAACGGAATCCGCTCGGCATACGGATAAAAAATCGCGAGCTTCGCCGGCCACACGAACTTGACAAGGTAAACGATGTAGGTGACGAGCGCGTTTTCGATCCGAAGTGTCACAGGGATCCGGTCGAGGGCCGCGACCGCTCCACTCTGCCTCTGCGCGATAAATGCGATGATCGACGCCGCTACTGAAAGCGCCAGCAGGGGCATTTTATCGACTACGACGCTCCGGCCGAGCTTCCTGCGCAATGGCCAGTAATCGAGCAGCAGCATCACGAAAGGCAGCGTCACCAACATCGGTTTTGACATCAGCCCGCACACGAACAATCCGGCGATGGCGAGGTATCGACGCCAGGACGGCTGTTCCGAATACCACACGTAAGCCCACAGCGTGAGGATGCAGAACAGCACGCTCAACACGTCTTTCCGTTCTGCCGCCCACGCGACCGATTCCACGTGCAGCGGATGCAATCCGAACGCGAGAGCCACGAACGCGCTGGGCCATCGTGCGCGAGTCATACTCCATAAAAGTGCGAACAGGCACAACGTGCTGATGGTGTGCAGCGCGACGCTACTCAGATGATGCCAGCCGGGATCGAATCCGAACATCTGGACATCCAGCATGTGCGAAAGCCACGTTAGCGGAAACCAATTGGAATGCTCGAACGAAGTAAACGCCCAGACGATTCCATCCCAGGTGAGTCCATCGTGGACGTGCGGATTGTCGGTCACGTAAACCGGGTCGTCGTAATTGATAAAGTCGTGAACCCGGACCGGGCTATAGACCAGCAGCACCACCGCACAAAGCAGCGCGTAGATCCTGAGATTACCTCGCTGATTATTCATCCTTGCTTCGCAATTCTTTCACGTCGATCCCCAACTGCGCACATTTTTTGTAGAGATGACTGCGCTCGAGCCCCAATGCGCGGGCGGCCTCTGCCAGATTATTCCGCGCACGCTCCACCTCGGCGCGAATGGTCTGGCGCTCGAACTCATCCACGCGCGACGCCAGCGTTCCGGATGCCGCGGCCTTGCCTTCCGGAAGCGTCGCGCGCACGATCTCTTCGTCCACTTCCGCGTCGGCCAGCAGCAATAATCGCTCGACCACATTGCGCAATTCGCGCACGTTTCCAGGCCAGGAATGACGATCGAGCGCCTCCACCGCGCCCTTCGTAAACGGCTTCATCTTCCATCCGTTGATTTCGCAAACCCGCTGCGCGAAATGCTCGACCAGCACCGCCACATCTCCTTTGCGCTCGCGCAGCGGCGGGAGCACGATCGGAAACACGTAAATTCGATGATACAAGTCCTCGCGAAACGCGCCGCTCTTGACTTGCTGTTCCAGATTCCGATGCGTCGCCACGACGACGCGCACATCCACGCGAATGCTGCCCGATCCTCCGACGCGCTCGACTTCGCCTTCTTCCAGCACACGCAGCAGCTTGGCCTGCATCACTGCCGGCATATCGCCGATCTCGTCGAGGAACAGCGTCCCACGATGCGCCTGCTCGAACTTTCCCAAGTGCCGCGATGCCGCGCCGGTGAAGGATCCTTTCTCATGCCCGAACAACTCGGATTCGATCAGCTCGCCCGGAACCGCAGCACAATTCAGCGTCACGAACGGACCGGTCTTGCGGGCGCTGGCTTCGTGAATCGCGCGCGCGATCAATTCCTTGCCGGTTCCGGTTTCACCGAGGATACATACCCGCGATTCGCCTGGCGCGACGCGTTCCACTTGCGCCGTCACGCGCCGCATGGCGTCGCTTTTCCAGACGATTTCATGACGGCCGACGCGCGCCCGCAGCTCGCGATTCTCCAGCTCCAAACGCCGCAGCCGCAGGACATTTTCGACGGTCAGGAGCAGCTTGTCCGTCGAGAGCGGCTTTTCCAGAAAATCAATTGCCCCCAGCTTGGTGGCCCGAACAGCCATGTCCACGGTCGCCTGACCGGACATCATCACCACCGGCGTGGTCACTCCCAATGCGCGCATTTCTTCGAGCAGCACGATCCCGTCTTTCTCCGGCATGACGACGTCGGAAAAAATCAAATCGAACGTCTGCGTCTTCACCAATTCGATGGCGCGAGCCGCGTGATCGGCGACCGTCGCTTCGTATCCTGCCATGCGGAACGCGCGCGCCAGCGACGCCAGCGTGTTGGGGTCGTCGTCGACGATCAGCAAATGACTCAAGAAATTTCCCCTTGTGAAGCCGGAAGATCAATCGTGAAAGTCGTGCCGCGTCCTGGCTTGCTCTCCACCGCGATCTTTCCACGATGATCGCTCACCACGCTCTGCACAATCGCTAGACCCAGCCCGGTTCCATGCTGTTTGGTTGTGTAATACGGCGTGAATAGGCGCGCGCACTCCTCTTCGGTCAGGCCCTGTCCCGTATCCGAAACCGAGATCCGAGCATTTCCGTCCTGCCGCGTTGTGACGATGCGCATGGTGCCGCCTTCCGGCATGGCGTCAATCGCGTTCAGCACCAGGTTGCCGAGAGCGCGGCGCAACTGATCGGCATCGACCGCAGCCGTCAACGCTCCTTCCGCTAAGTCCACCGAATACTGGATGCTATCTTTGAGTCTCGCATCGTACAGCTTGGTCACGTCGCGCACGATTTCATTGACGTCCACGGTTTCAAATTGCGGCGCCGGCATTTTGGCGAAATCGCTGAAGCGCCCGATGATGGTCTTAAGATTGGAGAGCTCCGCAAGCAGAGTTCCCGTGCTTTCGCGAAACACTTCTTCGAATTCGGGACGCTCCCGCGCGCGCTGCAGATTCTCCACCGTGATTTGCAGCGGGAACAGGGGATTCTTCAATTCGTGCGCCAGCCGCCGCGCCAGCTCGCGCCAGGCGGCGACGCGTTCGGCCTGAATCGCACGATCGCGATGCTCCAGAAGCTGCTCGGTCATATGATTGAACGCCTGTGCCAGCTCGCCGATCTCGTCGTGCGAGAGAACTTCCACTCGCGCCGACCAATCTCCTCCTGCGACCGCTCGCGCGCCGGCAGCGAGGCGTTCCACGGGCCGCGTGATCCGCTCCGTGGTCCACCATCCCAGGAGTACGCCGATCACGATGCCTGATCCACCTACGATCACGCCGATCCACAGAATCGCACGCTCCAGGCCCTGTTGCTCACGCAGCGAAGTTCCAGCGAGCAGCGCGCCCATCAGCCGTCCACGCCGGGTGAGTGGTAAAGCCGCGAAGGCTTCCGCGCTGGATCGAACCGTTCCCGTGGCGGGCTTGCCGGTGCGCCGCACTTCCGCGATCAGCGTGCTGAGTTTCTGCGGATCGTGGATCGCGCCTTCCGCGTCGATCACTTCGCCCGTCGCGAGCCACAATAACGCGCGCATCCCAGGAGCGACACCTAGCGATTTCAGAAATTCGGGGCTGAGCCGTCGTCCGCCGATCACCAATCCACCCGGCACCGTGCGCACCGCGACCAGCGCCACCGCATTCCCGTCGGACAGCGGTACGCGCGCCAGGAACGGATCGGCAGCATTCCAGTCTTCGGCGGCAACCTCCCAGTCATTCTTGTATCCGAATCGTGCCGGCCAGTGCGCCGAGGAGATGATGGTCAGGTCCGGCTTCAGCACGTCCAGAAAATCGAGCATCTGCGCTTCGGCCTCGGCTTGCGCGCGATCGTATTCCGCGGCGCCGGCGACCAGTTGTTGCACCGTGGTGGATGCAGCGGCTCGCGCCACCTGCTGTGCGACTTCCGCTCCACGCGCGTCAAGCTCACGCCGGAATTGATCGAGCAGCGCATCGCGACGTTGGGTATCGATCCGGTCGAACGCGCGCCGCGTGGAAACCGAAACGGCGCCGGTCACCAGCGCGACAGCGCCGGCCACGGTGAACGACGAGATGAACAGGAGCTTGGTGCGAAATGTCATTGGAGGGCGGACCCGCTGGTCCGCGGCCGATCCCCGGATCGGCCTGGCCTGTTCTCGAAATGCGCGATCAGGGGATCGCGCGCGGACCAGGGGGTCCGCCCCCCAATCATTCCAACCATATATCTGCCAGTCGTGGCCAATTTTTGACGCGCGGGCTTAGCGCCCATGCTTTCGCGATGTGAACGATCGGTACGACGCGGAAACCATCCAGCAGCGCGCGCTCCCATTCATACGGACTCGCGGCCGCGACTGATGGGGCGTTCAGGATCGACGCGATTTCCTCGAGTGCCACCCACGGATCGCGCGACGCGACCAGCAACCGGATCAAGCGCACGTCGGGCGATCCCTGCGCCGGACGCGTCACGATTCCGGCTTCCCGCACGTTGACTTCAATTCGCTGGGCGACGGCCTTGATCATCGGATCTTTGACATCGTATGAAAATCCGAGCGTCGCGGATCCTGCTATCTGCCGCGCCCGCGCGACGTTTCGGTCCACGGGAAACAGAAATGAGTAGCCCGTCAGCCAGCGCGGCAGCAGAGCGCCCGACACTTCGCCCTGGCCCTGAAGAATGACTTTGTGAATCGCGGCACGATCGATGGAAAGCGCGACGGCTTCCCGAACATTTTCAGGGACCCGATGGTCGAACTCGAGTGCAATTACTTCGTCGGGCGCTCCGCTCGGCCGGCGCGCGATCTGCCCTTCCACGACGTCGGCCTTACTGAGTTGCAGATCGGCGTTCTGGTCGCTAAGGTCGCGCCCCATGCGGACGTCGATTGAATCGAGATAGGGCCGCCCGCCCCAATATCCGTCGTGCGCGACAAGCTTCGCCGATTTTTCCGCATCCCACTGGGCGATCTTGAATGGACCGGTACCGGTCAGCGATCCATCCGCGTTCCGAATCACGACTGCGTTGCGCGTCCGCGACATTTCGCGCAGGATCCGCTCGATCGGTTGGTCGTCCGGCGCTTCAATCGGCGCGGGTGTCCACACGATCCCGTTGTGCAGTATCACGTTGGCTCGGGGCGTGAAGACCCAGCATTTGCGAGCCGTATCGTGCATCCACGAAATTGCCAGCGAGGGCTGCGGATCGCCGCGATTGTCCAGCCGCACCAGTGTTTCGAACACGGCTTGCGTCAACAGAGCTGCTTCCGGCGGCGCCTCGATTGGATCAAGCGTGCGCATTGCCGCCCGCATCTCGATGCGCAGATCGCCTCCATAGCGTGGACGGCGCGCGGCGTCGATCGTTCCGAGCACGGCCAGCGTGCTAGCGGCCGCAATCCATCGTAAGGCTGTACGCTTCATACCGTCCTGTCGAAAGATTGCGGACTACCGCGCGCGCAGGAGATTCCCATAACGCGGTCACGGGACCGGGAAACTCCACCGGATCGCTGACGCGCACGGGCGTGCGGTTGGTCAAATCATACAAAGCGACGAAATCGCGTGATTCGCGGTCGCCCGAGCCGGTGGCAAGAATCCGCGTTCCGGAGCATGCGGCAATGAAATCGCTCCCCCATTCGTCGATCGTACCAGTGGCTTTTCGATCCGCATCATATATATGTGCGCGTCCGTCGATCTGCGCGAGCAACGTTTCTGCGCCGATTTGGGCGTAGGAATAATGCAGCGGCCAGCCTGACGATTCCAGCGTGTCGCGACCGGAGGAAATATCGCCGCCAGTTCCGCAAGTGAGCGCGAGCGTCTTCCATGTCCCTTGACACGCCGTGCCCGAGACGTAGACCGTCAGCGATTCGCCGGCGAGCTCAATGCGCCCTCGCGGATCGCGCGTAGTCGATGCCGCGATCGGAACCGATTCCGCCGGCGCGCGATGCTCATATCGCGTCAGACCATTGATATCCAGCACCAGGATTTGATCGTCGATCAACGCCACATCCAGAAGCGGAGCTTCTTGTTCCCACATCATTCTCTTTTCGACCATGAGCTTCGGACGCGCGGGCGCGGGATCGATGCGGAATGCCGCCATCTCGACATCCTGCCGAATCTTTGCGACCAACACATAGCCCCGCACGTCTTCAGAGATGGTGAGCACCACATCGACGGCCGCGGGATTGCGGACGCGCTTCCGTAGTGTTCGCTCCAGCGCCGCGTGAATTTTGTTCGCATCGCCCGGACCTAAAGTGCTGAGATTCCGCGAAGTCAAGTGAGCGGTCTCATTCGGCGCGAGATGTGCCGAGACCTTACCTGCCAGGGTGCGAACCGCATCGTCCAACGTCTGTCCACCAACAGCACAACACAAGAAAATCAGCAAAAGCCCCCGAAGCGCCACGGCAGGATCATAGCAGAATCACCCTGGCAGCAGATGTTCATAGTGCCGATCCTCGGTAAACACGTTGCGAGCCCCGCAATCGGGACACCGGTACGTCTGAAGAAGCAGCCATCTGTGGATCGCTCCCTGCCCACGCAGCCACTCCGACGAATGTCCGGAACCGCACCGCACGCACACGTTGGTTCTCGTTTCACGATCGATTTCGAAATCGATGCTTCCAAAATAGAGCGCCCAGCCATACACGCTGAGGCGTGTGCGAAACGCCCGGTCGGCAATACGAAAAAAATAGTTCAGCGCCAGCAGAGAGAACTCGGTGCCACCGCCTAACAGGAGCAGCCGCCGCGGAGCGCGCGTGCGCTGGTTTCTTCGATTCAAGAAAGCCAGCGACGTACAGAGCGTGCGCATCGCGACCAGCTTCAGCCCGGTCGCGCCCTCCACCAGCGTCGCCAGCTCCGGCGCCGAGCGGAACGGATTCACATGGCCGCCTCCGCGCGCCAGCCAGCGATAAATGTTGTCGGTGACAGTCGACGCGTCCGGCACCGCAATGTACAGAGCTCCGTTCGGTTTGATTACCCGCGCGATCTCCTGCAACGACTCCGCCAGGTCCTCAAAATGCTCCAGGCTGTGGTTGGAAACGATCAGATCGAAACAGCGGGATTGAAACGGGAGGCTCGCGCTATTCGCCTGCACGCGGGCGCCGGCCATCGCGCCTGGAAACTGGAGATCCACGCGAACCAGCAGAACGCCGGCGTGCGGCGGATCGAAACTGCCTTCGTCGCACCCCAGATCCAGAATGACTGAACCTGGCTGCAGCGCCCTCAACAAATTGTGCATCGGCGATTCGTAAAACGCCTGAAGCAGGCTTCGCGGTGGAAGCCTGCCCCCTGCGGTCCAGTCAGCTCCTCAGTGTACAATCCCGGGAGCTGTTATCGTCCCCTTCAAGACATCGTTGGCGAAGAAAAACTTTCCGTCGTTCGGCACCATCATGATCTGTACCTTGTCCGAAAGCTTCTCCGCGATGATCTTCTGAATCAGCAGCGGATTTTCCTTCAACACTTCTGCTTCAAGCTTCATGCGTTCCGCATCGGCCATCGCCACGCGGCGAATGCGGTATTCGTCGCTTTCGCTCATCATCTTGCGCTTCTCGAGCTCGGCTTTGCTGTCGATCACCTTGGCCTGCGCCATCGCTTCGGCGTTTTTCACCGTCGCCTCTTTACGGGCTTCGGCCTCCAGCCGCGATTGCTGGATCTGTTTCTCTTTCAGCGGAAGCGTGTGCTGCATCGCGTCCGCCTGCGCCTTCGCTTCCAAGACCACCATGGCGGCGCGCGATTCGGCCCCCGTCACGTCGCGAGCCTTCTGCGCCTCGGCTTCGAGCTCGGCCGTGCGAACCATCTTCTTCTTCACTTCCAATTCGATGTTGAGCCGTTCGTTCTCCTGCTCCTTGAGCAGCAGGCCTTCCAGGCCTTTGGCGTATTCGGTGGGAAGCTGAATGTCGCGCAACACCACCTCCTTCACGACGATCCCGTCCGAGCCGAGCTTCGCGGCGATCCGCGCATTGGCCGCGGCCCGGACTTCTTCGCGTTTGGTCGAAAACAGTTCGCGCACAAGGTATGACGGAGCTAGGTCGCGAAACGCCGACGCCACTGCAGGCGCGATCATTTCTTCTTCAATCGGTTGCGGCAGATTCGAATGAATGTAGGCGAGCTTCGAGGGGTCCAGACGATACCGCACCGCCACGGCCAGCCCCACCACCAGCCCTTCGCGCGTCTGCACCTGCATTCCACTTTTCTTTTTCGGATCATCCTTTTTCGGATCGTCCACCGTCGAGGTCGCGAAAACGCTATCGCGAATGTTGTACGTCTCCACTTCCTCGATGAACGGAATCTGGAAGTGCACGCCGGGATACAAGGTCGTTGGCCGGGTCCCCGCAAACTGATTGACGCGCACTCCGGCCGCTCCGCTGGGAACCACGGCGATGCTCAACCCGGCCAGCAGCGGCGCTGCGGAGAGCATGGCCAGCGATCGCGCCTGCTGCCAACGAATCGCGGGCTCCCTCAATTCCCCCACTTCCTCCGGGGATTTTTTCCTGAACTTCAGAATCTGGTAAAGGTCCCATGCCAGAATGGCGGCCGCTCCCACCAACAGGCCGATTCCGGCAAAAATAAGCAAATATCTCAGAACGATCATGGTCTCTTCTCCTTTTCGAACTGTTTAGAAATGCTTCAATCTCCAACTGCAACCGCGAAAATCATGGCGACCAGCGCCGGCCGCTCACCGTGCAGCTCGACTGTGGTGCCCACGTCGACTAGGGCGAACAATTCCTCGACATCGTGCTGCCGCATCCGGATACATCCGTGCGACGCTGCCTTGCCGATGGAACTCGGCACGTTCGTTCCGTGAATCCCGTAGCCCTTGTATCCGAGTCCCATCCAGCGCGTGCCCAGCGGATTATTTTTCCCGGGGCCCACCACTTGGTCCGGTCCATACCAGGTCGGATTCGGAACGCGGTTGACGATGCTGAACTCGCCTTGGGGGCTGGGCGTGGAAGACTTCCCGACAGCGACGTCGTACATTTTCAGCACGCGGTCGCCCTGCATCAGGACCAGTTTCTTGTCGGGGATCGAAATGACGATCCGCTTCTGCGAGCGCCGCTCTTCCGCGCACGCATCGACTGCGGCCACCGCCAGGATCGCCGCCACTTTCATCAGCATGTTTTTCGTTTTCATGCCGTGCTAGATCGCAGTCCGCGGGCCACCCGTGAACTTATTGAAAATAAAAATCTTTTGACGATTTGGGGGCGTGTCAGCTCAAACACGGCGTGTGTGGGCTGCCACGTGGCATAATGGGCGATTCGAGTGCGCGCCCTCCAACGATTTCTTCTCTGGATCCACCAGCATCCGCGCTGGGCCTGGGTCTGTCTGGTGGCTTACGCGGCGGCCGTGACGTTTCCGCACGAAAAAGTGCAATACATAATGAACGAGATCGCCATTCGCATCAGCCACCGGCGCCTGTACCAAGCTTCCGCCGCGATCGGATTGATCGAAGTCGGCGTGCTGACACTCATCCTGTTGTGGCGTCTTAAAGGCCAGAGTGCGCGACGCCCGATTGCCGTTTTCTGGATTCTGACCATCGCGCTCATCGTGGGGACGTGGCGATTGCTGACGGCGAACAACGTGGAACTGGTCCACTATCCGCAGTACTTCCCCGAAGGTGTGGCGCTGCTGGCGTTGACGCTCTCGCCGGTGGAATCGATTGCGTGGATCACCGTTTTGGGCGGCCTCGACGAGTGTTTCCAGTACTGGGATCTGATGGGAGGACGTCCGGTTCCGTTCGACTTCAACGATATTTATATGGACCTGCTGGGCGGAGCGGCCGGCGTAGTGCTGGCGATGGTGTTTTTTCGTTGCGACCGGCGCGATCCTCAGGCGGGTGACTGGCGCGGCCTATTGATGCGTCGCGGCGTGCTGGTGCTTCTGGGAATCACGGCCCTCGGAATCGTGCTCGGGCTAACCGGATTCATGCTGGTCTACGAGGACAAAACGAACCTGCAGTACTGGTTCGCCTTGAGCCGCGACAAGCCTCCCACGTATTGGTTTATCAATCCATTGTTCGGACCGCACAAATTCCACACTTTGTCGCCGGCGGAGGGCCCGGTTCTCATTTTCTTCACGATTTTTTTGTACTCGATTCTGGAGCGGCGCGTCCGAATCGCTGTGAAATAATGCGGGCACATGAGGTATTACGCGCTCCATAACTGTCACGCATCAAACCTGAAGTCCGCGCGGCCGTTAGTTGAGGCGCGACAGTTATGGAGCGCGTTGCTCAGAGCAGGTTCACACCTGCTTCAGCGCGCTCAATTGCGACGTCAGCGTCCCTAAGATGAGGCTCCGGAGCTTCGGCTCAAATACATCAAACGCCCCGGTCAACACAAATGACCAGACTCCGTGCACGTCGCCCGGCTGATTGGCGAAGGCGTGCAGCACTGTTTTCACCCGGTTCAGCGCTGCATCGGCCACTTGCTCGAGGCGCGCGGCAGTGGTCTTAAATTGATCGCGCGGCGGCGCTAGGATCTCTTGCCTCAGCGCTGGCATCAGCGGGATGATCGGATACCAGCGTTTCCCGTTCTCCACGAAACTGTATTCGGCTTCGAAGGCTGGTTGAAGCTCCGGCTTCTTGGTGATGCCCGCCGTTATCGTCACGTTGTCTTGAGGCAGGGCGAAAGATTTGCGCAAAAACTGCTGACAGTTGCGCCGTCCGAGCTGATAATCGCGATCGCGGAATTTCTGGTCGATGAATCCCCCGAACGCACCCAGCGATCCACACAATAACGACGGCAGATCGGGCGCAGTACTGTCCGATGGCGCGATGGCGAAGCGGCTGCTGACGTCCTCGTCTTTGGTAAGGCGCAAGTCTTCGCCTTGAAATCGCGTTTGACTGATCAACGTTCCCAGCAGCGCAGTGAGCACGTTCACCAGCTCGGATTGCTTTTGCGGATCATATCCCGGGTCAAACGGCGCCTCGCCCGGAAACGGTGCGACGGTGATCACGGCGGCGTTGGCGTCCTTCGGGTCGCGCGGATTACTTTTCGAATTTCCTGCGGCCTGAACCAGGTACTGGCGCGCGCACTCGAACGGATTGTTGTTGGTAACTCCGCCATCGGCATACACGTTGGGGAACGTCGCGGGAACCACGTTGTCATCCCAGGCTGGCGCGATCTTCACCTCCGACTGGCACTCGCCCTGATCCGGCTCCGGGTTGTTGATGTTCCACAGCCGGTTTTCATACTCCGCGCGTTTTCGCTCGATCGTGCGGGACGCCAGCATCACGGGAAACGCGCCGGTCGCCATGGCCGCGGTTCGCAAGGCCGGCCAATTCGGATCCGCCGCATTTGAGGAATCCAGCCCAATCGAAGTATCGGTGCTGGCTACCAGTCCATTCCTGATCGCAAACTGAATCCGGTCCGCGTGGTACGCGATTCGTTCTTCGAACGACCCTGCGTTCGCCAGATCGACGCTGTAAGGAATACCGCGCAGATTGGACATGGTCAGGATCACCGCCATCTGCTCGGCGATCCATTCACGTTTCTGCTGCCGGCCCGCCTGGGCTTGCAGCGCCGTGTTTGCGATGGCGCTTATCGGTGTGCTGTCGAGCAGTGAATGCACCGGCCCTTGCCGGTTGGGCAGATCGACGGTTCCGAGCAGCGGCACAATGTCGATACTGCGGACCCAGCTCTGATACAGGCGATTCACGGGCAGGCCCGCCGGCGGGCTGGTTTGATGCACATGATCGAACTCTTCCTGCAGTGCGATGGAACTGATCGCCGCGCACATACCGCCCGCCGAAGCTCCACTCATGACATCCAGAGACACATCGTGCGCCGGAATCGTCCACGACTGAACATCGTCGCCGTGGAGCCGGCGTTGGGACTCGCGCGCGTCGTACCACTCGTCCAGCGCCTCCACCAGAAAATCCAGGACGCCGGCCGTATAGGCGCCCGCCGAAACCGCCCCGGCCATGTTCAGTGCAATATGAAACGCCATGTGTTCGACCCTATCTTGCCTCGTAGTGTGATTCGACCGCCGTCCACCGTATCACTAAGTTGAACTAAAATAGGCGGCTATGGACGCAAACCGGCGGCAATTCATTCAATCCAGCGTGGGCGCGGCGCTCACCACCCAGCTTTTTACGGGCAACGTTCGCGGCGCCAACGACCGGATTTCCGTGGGCTTCATCGGCATGGGCAAGATGGGACGCGACAATCTGCGCCACGCAATGGCCCAACCTAACGTAACGGTGGTCGCGGTGTGCGACGTGTTCGAGCGCAATCTCAAGACCGCTCTCGATCAGGCAAATGCCCAGACCAAGGGGCAAGCTCGCGCGGTACGCGATTTTCGCGAGATTCTTGCCGACAAATCCATCGACGCGGTGTGCATCGCGACGCCCGACCACTGGCACCCCTACATGACCGTCGAGGCATGCAAGGCGGGCAAGGATGTCTTCGTCGAAAAGCCGCTGGCCGTGAGCATGGAAGAGTGCGGCAAGATGCTCGAAGCGGCTCGCAAGTATAACCGCGTGGTGCAGGCTGGAACCATGCAGCGCTCGGCCAAACATTTTCAGAAAGCGGTGGAGCTGGTGCGCAGCGGCGAGCTGGGTGAAGTCACCTTCGCGCGTACCTGGTATTACGGCCATTCGGGACGCGAAGGCATCGGCAATCCGCCCGATTCCGATCCGCCTCAGGGTCTGAATTGGGATATGTGGCTGGGCCCCGCGCCGATGCGTCCGTTCAATGCGAACCGTTTCGGCGTCGATCCCGGCGACGGCTATTTTTCACGCTTCCGCTATTTCTGGGATTACGCCGGCGGCATGATGACCGATTGGGGCGTGCACCTGCTCGACATCGTGCAATGGGCCTTCAACGAAGCGCTGCCCACCAGTGCCACGGCGAGCGGCAACAAGTTCTTCATTAAGGACAATCGCGATACGCCGGACACCATGCAGGTAACCTACGACTATCCCGGATTCGTCGCTGTCTTTGAGAGTCGAGAGGCCAATGCTCAATCGATGTTCCGCCACGATTACGGGATCCTGTTCCACGGCGATCAAGCGACTTTGTTCGTCGACCGCGGCGGCTTGCGTTTGGTTCCCGAAAATGGATCGCGAGTGACCGAATGGGAGATGAAATCGGTCAACTCCGGCAATCGCGAACACTGGGCGAATTTTTTGGAATGCATCCGTACCCGGCAGCGTCCCATCAGCGATATCGAGACGTGCCAGCGCTCGACTGCAGCCTGCTTATTGGGCAATATCGCGCTGCGCAGCAAACAGCGCGTCGATTTCGACGCACAGCGCTGGACGGTGTCACAACCCGAAGCTAAAAAATATTTCGCACGTGAAGCGCGTGCGCCCTGGAAATTGAGTGTTTAGAAGTCGTAGCGCCGAGCCCTGAGCCGTGACCATAGGAAGCGGTTCAACCTCGAAGGAGAGAACAAATTGATTCGTCGCCGAATACTACTCGCGATCGTTTCTGCCGCATGCCTGTGCCTCGCGGGCGTCATCTGGGCGCAATCCAGGAGTGCTACCCCGCCCACGCCGAACGCGTCCACCGACCCGCTGCTGCGCGGATTCGAGTTCCGCTCCATCGGTCCCGCCACCATGATGGGACGTGTCGACGATATCGCGGGCTCCGAGAAAGACCCGATGATTATCTACGTCGGCTTCGCCACGGGTGGACTCTGGAAATCTACGGACGGCGGCAATCATTGGCACTCGCAGCTCGACAACAATGCGAACGAATCCGTTGGAGCGATCGCGATCGCGCCCTCCGATCCGAATGTGGTTTATGTCGGCATGGGCGAATCGAACAATCGTCAGAGTTCGTCGATTGGCGATGGAGTGTGGGGAACCACCGATGGCGGTGAACATTGGACGCACCTGGGTCTCGACGACACGCAGTCGATCGCGCGCATTGTGGTCGATCCGACGAATCCGAGGATTGTTTTTGTCGCCGCGAACGGGCATCTGTTCGGACCGAATCCGGAGCGCGGCTTGTACAAATCGAGCGATGGCGGAAAGACGTGGAAGAAAGCCAAGTACATCGACGCCGACACGGGATTTACGGACGTCGCCATCGATCCATCGAATCCGAGAATTCTGTACGCGGCATCGTTTCAGCGCCGCCGGACGTGGTGGGGATACAACGGCGGTGGTCCGAATTGCGCGCTGTGGAAGTCCACCGACGGCGGCGAAAACTGGACCAAGTTGGATGGTCCCGGCTGGCCCAAATCGAAAGACGGGATCTACGGCCGCATCGCGATTTCCATTTTCCGCGCGAAGCCCACGACGATTTACGCGCAAGTAGAAGTCAACGCGAGCGCCGGCACGGGCGGCGGCACTACTGCCGAGGGTGGACCGGCGCGCGGCGGACGTGGAGCGGGCGCGGCGGAAGGCGACCCGGCCGCTGCTGGTCGTGGTGGACGCGGCGGGCGTGGCACCGCGGCTCCTCCCGATCCCAACGCGAGCGGCGTGTATCGCTCGGACGACAGCGGCAAAACGTGGACCTTCGAGAGCAATCAGAATCAGCGTCCCACATATTTCAGCCAGATCCGCGTCGATCCGGTGAACGATCAGAAGCTTTTCGTCGGCGGCAATCCCGGCCAGATGTCGCTCGACAGCGGGAAAACGTGGACCGGTCTCACCGGGTCGCACACCGATTACCACGCGTTCTGGATCAATCCAAAAGATCCGCGCATCGTCGCCGTGGGTCACGATGGCGGAGTCGATTTCAGTTACGACGGCGGCTTCACCTGGGATTATCATAACGACATCGCCAGCGGCCAGTTTTACCAGGTTTCCGCCGACATGCGGCGTCCCTACTATGTGTGCGGCGGGCTTCAGGATAATAATGCGTGGTGCGGTCCGAGCGCGGTGCGCGCCAACAACGGTCCCATCAATACGGATTGGTTCACCGTTTCCGGTGGCGACGGATTTTATACTCGTCAGGACCCCACCGATTGGGCTACGGTCTACGCCGAATCGCAGGACGGCAACATGAGCCGTCACGATCTGCGCAACGGCACGCAGAAGAGTATTCGCCCGACCGTTGCGGCACGCGGCGGCGGCGCGGCGGCTACAGCAAATGAAATTCAGAGGGCGAATAATCCTCCGGTGGGCGTGACACCTCCGCCGGAAGAAGCCGCGCAAGGTGGACGCGGAGGTGGCGGCCGCGGTGGACCTCCTAACGTGACGAATCCCGCTCCGAATGCCGATCCCCTGCGTTTTTATTGGAACGCGCCGTTCGAAATTTCGCCGCACAATCCACAAGTTGTGTACATGGCGTCGCAATACTTTTTCAAGTCGACCAATCGCGGCGATTCGTGGTGGATGAACTCCACCGATCTGACCAAAAACGTCAACCGCTGGTCGCCCGAAATGGCCATCATGGGCGTCGCCGGCGACAAACCGATGGCGGAAAAGCACGACGGCTACTCGGCCAGTTCGCTGATCACCCAAATCCGCGAATCTCCGTCGCGGCCCGGCGTGCTGTGGATCGGCACCGACGACGGCAATCTCGAAGTCTCCACCAACGGCGGCGAGACGTTTACCAACGTGATGGGCAACATCGCCGGAGCACCGAAGGGTTTCGTGCAAGTCTCACGCATCGAGCCGTCGCATTTCGATCCGGGAACGTCCTACGTCGCGCTCGATAATCATCGCAACGACGATTGGAAGCCGTACCTGTTCAAGACCACCGATTACGGCAAGACGTGGACGAATCTCACGTCGAATCTTCCCGGCAACGGAAACGTCAATGCCCTGCGGGAAGACCTGGACAACCCGAATCTGTTGTTCGCTGGAACGGAATTCGGGTTCTATGTCAGCGTCGACGGCGGCAAGGAGTGGAAGCGGTTCATGACCAACCTGCCGAGCGTCCGTGTCGATGACATTCTGATTCATCCGCGCGATCGCGACCTGATGATCGCGACCCACGGAAGGTCGATCTGGATTGCAGACGACATCAGCCCTCTGGAACAACTCAAGTCGGCTGAGGGTCGCGACGTGGTGCTGTTCGATCCGCGCCCGGCGGTTCTGTGGAAGAACGATACGCAGGCACTGCGCCGCGCGACGAATCGTGATTTCATCGCACAGAATCCGCAAGGCGGAACCGCGATCAGCATCTGGGCCAAATCCGACGCGGGCGCAGGCAAAGTCGAATTTCTGCAAAACAATCGAGTAGTGAGCACCATGGACGTGGAAATCAAATCCGGGATGAACCGGTTCCAATGGAGCATGCGCGGTCCCGCGCCTCCGCCGCCTGCGAATCCGCCTGCGGGCGCCGCGCCGGAAGAACCGGCAGGTCGTGGTCAAGTGCGTATTCCATTTGTCGCGAATGGTCGGGGCGGAGGGGGTGGTGGTGGAGGCGGCGGCCGCGGCGGCCCCGTGCTCGGTCCGCTGCTCGAACCGGGAAATTATATGGTGCGGCTGACGGTCGGCGGGCAGACACTGACGTCGTCAGTGAATTTGCTGGAAGACATCTGGATGCGTCCGCAGTAGTGTTCTTGAGGACGTGCTTCTGGTCGGCGCACAGGAACTAGTGCAGGCGGCGAGATGGAAACGCAAATGGAACAAACCATCGAGGATAGAATCACTAGAGCAGAAACGCTCGCGAAATCCGATGACGTAGCCGGGGCTTTGGTGCTGGCTGAGGGGTTGGTTGCGCAGTATCCAGAAGACCCTCAAGTCTGGTCTTTGCTCGCGTATTTGCATGCCCGCAATGGTGAATACGCAGCAGCCGTCAGCGACGTATCGTCAGCGATCGCCGTAAATCATTTGGAGCCTTGTCTATTTTTTGCCCGCGGACGGTATGAACTGAACCTCGGCGATTGGCTCGCCGCTGAACGCGATTTTACGAAGGGCTTAGATCTTTGTGATTCCTACAAGGATGACTATTATCGGGAGACCCTGCATTTCCTCCGTGCCGAAGCTCGATTGCACCTGGGTAGAAGAAGCGATGCTCTGCTTGATCTCAGTAGAGTGGACAACAGCTTTACGTTTTGGACCTATCGACTTGTGACAAAAGCCGCGCTGCTAGCCGAATGTGTTGATCAGACCTAGGAGGCGGTTGAAAAACTCTTCTGGCAGCGGAAAGCCCACAGGCTGAAGCCCGTGCCACAACTCAGGGTTGCAATCCATGTGGCACAGGGCTTCAGCCTGTGTCGAGGGTTTGCAGAAGCTCTAAGCGTCATTTAACGACCGTGACCTTAATATCCTCATCCGCCCACAGCGCTCCATCCGACGCATGCCAGCGCAAAATGTAGGTGCCCGGTTCGTCGAACTTTACATTGACCGTCCACTTCCCATCCGCAGGCGCTGGTGGAGCCGCCCATAGAGGCGACCATTGGGAGTTGCCTCCTGCGCGCGTGTCTTCCCACGTCTTGGCTTGATCGGGACTGATCGACACCTTGCCCGCCGAGCGGTACACGTAACAGGAAACCCACAGCCCGGTCGCGCTGCCGACGGTTACCTGGCGTGGCGGAATCATGCGCATGTCTTTCACTTCGTCGTTGCGGCTACGATCCAGAAACGCCCCGCGAGGACGAGGCTTGGGGATGCCGTCGTCGGTCACATGCGCGGAAAGCGCGAGCGTCTCGCCCACCTTTACGGTCCGCATGCGGTCGCCTGCGGCTTCGAGCACTGGAGGTTTGTTCGCTCGGATTTCCGGACTGCTCACGCCCGCGCCGATCGCGCCGGTTTCAGACGTGAACACCATGTTGTCCAGAAAATAATCCTGGCGCAGCGTGCCGTAGGCTTTGATGGTCTTGCCGTGCGAGGTCAGCGTCCAGACCAATTCTTTCTCGCCGAAATCTTTAGGGACGCGGACGCGAAACACGAAGCGGTTGCGGCGCGGGAAAAAATGCGTAGGCTGGCCCTGGTCGGGTCCGCCGGGCTGGATGTTGTTTTCAGGGCCGACCGGAATATCGAACTCTTCTTCCCAATTCGAGTTCATGTATCCGAACAGCATGTCGATGGAGCCGTCGGCGGTGCGCTCCCATCCTTCATAGGCGGGCGAGACGTTCTGGCCGCGCGAATAGGAAAGCTGGGCGTACGATGCGCCGCAGGTCAAAATCACCGTAAGCGCGAACCGCATTACTGATTTCCGCCCCCCGAGGTGGCCGGCGTTTTGCGAACAGGCAGCGGGATGGGATCGCCATTGCATAGCGGACATCCGATCACGACGTCATTCGGCGTCAGATGAAGTTTCTCGCGGCGCTTGGCCATCTCGGCATAAAGCTGTTCGTCGGTCAGCGCGACACCTTGCCCCAGATCGATGAACATATTCGAGATGGACCGGTTCCCCGAACCAGACCAATTCCGCGGATCGGGCACATTTTTGTTCGCCGTCGAATTATCCATGTAGCCGATGATGTGCAGGATGGTCCCTTTGGGCAGCAGCGGCGCGTAGTCGTCTTCGTATTCGTAAACGCGCACCCAGTTGTGGTCGTAGCCCGAGCAACTCAGCGTTTGGACGTTGATTCCCCAGATGGCTTCCAGGCACATGCGGATGCCGGGGGCATGCAAATGCGGTTCGTACGACGTGATCTTGGTGTTCTCTTGCAGGACGTTGTATGCATCCAGCCGCTGGCCCGCTTCGCCGGCTTTGATGTCGATATCGACGCCGTTGCCAAGGCCGCGGCGCGCGTAGCGAACTGTCGGCTTGTAGCCTTTCGGGAAAAACTTGAACCCGAACACGAGTCGAGCCTTGGTATCGCGACCGTTGGAATGAATGTGGCTTGACGCGAACACCAGGTTCGATCCAGCCTTCAGAAGTTTTCCGGCGTCGTCGGGGAAAACGTCGGCATTGCGGCCGACTTCGTGGATGGGCCACGTCCCGCTACCTTCGCCGACGTCGGTTCCCAATGCCGCTTGTTGACCGGGAACCGTGGTGGTCCAGATCATGTGATGAAACACATAGCGTGCGCCGACAGTTGCGCGCCCGCCGCCGGTTTCCGCGGGGATGTCGTTCACTTCGCGCATCTCGACCGATCTGACCCAGCGGTCTTCAGTGAGTCCCGTTGGAGCGGATTCGAGTTCACCCCACCAGTCGGGGACACCCGCCTTCACTGTGATTTCAGGTGTGGAGACCACCAGGTCGGGCTCGCCCAGCGTCCACTTTGTTCCATCGATCAGCGGGACTGGAGGCGGCAGATCTTTGGGATCGCCTTCTTTCGCTCCCGTGTCGGCCCATTTTGCGATTTTGGCGATTTCGAGATCGCTCAGCGACGGATCGTTCTTGAAATGCTGAATCCCGATGTTCTTTTCGATGTACCAGGGCGGCATGACACCACGACGGTCGCGAATCATGGTGCGCTCTTTGATGGCTCGCGCCCAGGGCCGGACTTCTTTGTAGGTGATGAGCGTCATCGGCGCGACGGAGTTGGGCTGATGGCAGTTCTGACAGCTCCGCTGGAGGATCGGCGCGATGTCTTTGGAGAAGGTCACGTCGGCAGTAACCGTGGGCAGATCGGCTCCGCTTAACAGCGTTAAGCCCATTCCGGCGCAGATGTAGAATCTCATCGACACACCTCTCTGTTCGGACGAATTATAGCCCAAATTCAACGCGTTAGGAAGGGGTACGGAGATGAACTGCGCGCACGACAGGCCACAAAAGGCGATGGCCTGTCCTACTCTTCCCGCAGGACCTGCAGCGGATCGACGCGCGTCGCGCGCCACGCTGGGATGATGCTTGCCACCATCGACACCACCGCGAGAATGAACGCGACCGTGGCGAATGTCGCTGGATCACTCGGGCGGATGCCATAAATCAGCTTCGTGAGCAGCGTACTTAGCGCGAAGGATCCGATCAGGCCGATCACGATTCCCGCCATGGTCGGCCGCAAACTTTCGAGCGCCACCAGCCGCAACACATCTTGAACCGACGCGCCGAGGGCCAATCGAATCCCGATTTCGCGGACGCGGCGGCGCACCGTGTACGCCAGGACGCTGTACAACCCGAAGGCCGCGAGCAATAGTGCGAGGCCCGCAAAGGCCGCCAGCAACAGCATGCTCATCCGGCGGTCGGAAATAGACTCATCCAGGATGGATTGCATGGTGCGGACGTTGCGCACCGGCTGATCGCGGTCGAGTTGCTGCAGCGTGTCGCTGATCGCACTGGTGAGGGTCTCCGGACACAACGCGGAGCGAACCACCAGCGACATCGGCCAGGGCGTTTGCTGGGCTACGGCTTCATACAACGTCGGCGTCGGCTCGCCATCGTCCAGGGCGTTTTGCTTGACGTCGCCGACGATGCCGATAATTTCGCGCGGCTTTTCGGGAGTGAAGGACAAAGTGATGTGCTTGCCGATGGGATCCTCGCCCGGCCAGAATCTCTTCGCCATGGATTCGCTGATCAGAACCACATGCGGACGGGTGGCCGTGTCGGAAGCGTCGATTTCGCGTCCGCGCAGCAGCGGAATCCGCATGGTGTGCAAGTACCCGAGCGAAATGACGCGTTCAGGCACTACCGGCTGTTGGGCGAACAAAGGCGCGGGCCGGCCTTCGATCACAAACGGAACGTTGCTGCCGCCGCGGAACGGAAGGCCGTCGATCAGCCCTGCGTTTTCGACACCCGGAAGAGCTCGCACGCGCTGCAATACCTGGTCGTAATAATCCGCCTTCTGGACCGGTTCGGGAAATCGTTTGGTGGAAACCGCCACAGTGAGCGTCAGTACGTTTTTTGCATCGAAACCGGGATTGACGCCGCTGAGCATCCACAGGCTGCGGACCATCAGCCCAGCGCCGGCCAGAAGCATCAGCGAAAGCGCCACTTCGGCTGCCACCAGCGCGCTTCGGGTGCGGCGCGCGCCGGCATCGGACGCACCGCGGCTTCCGCCCTGTTTGAGCGCATCGTTCAGATCGGTCTTCGATCCGCGCCAGGCGGGCAACGCACCGGCGAGGATTCCGGTTGCGATCGAAATTCCCAGCGTGAACAGAAGCACGCGAGCGTCCAGCGGAATGTCCGCGGCAAGCACGAACTGCTCGTTCACGTATTTGGTGAGCAAGGGCATCACGGCGAATCCCGCGGCGAGTCCGGCCATTCCCCCTGCCAGCGACAACACCAGCGTCTCGCACAGCAGTTGTTGCATGGCGCGTCCGCGACTCGCCCCCAGCGCGGCCCGCACGGCGATCTCTTTTTTTCGCGCGAGGTTCCTCGCGGTGATCAGATTCGCGACGTTCGCGCATGCGATCAACAGCACAAACGCGACCGCGCCCAGAAGCACCAGCAACACTGGCCGGACGTTGGTGACCAGGTTATCGCGCAAGGAAGTCACCACCGCGCCCCAATCGCGATTGGCTTCCGGGTCCACCCGCTCCAATTGGCTGGAGATGGTGTTCATCTCGGCCTGCGCCTGCGACATGGTCACGCCAGGTCTCAGCCGAGCCGCTACCAGAACGAAATGGTTCTTGCGGATAGCGCGAGTGGCGGCGTCCCAGGCAAGCGGCACCCAGACATCCGCGGATGTCGCCGACCACGCGGGAAAATGCAGATTCGGCGGCGCGACTCCCACAATCGAGTACTGCGTGCCATTCAGGACCAGCGTCTTGCCAAGCGCCTCCGGGCTCGATCCGAAATGGCTGTGCCAAAAGCCGTGACTGATTACCGCGACGTTTCCACGGCCGGGCTGATCGTCATCTTGAGTCAATAGGCGTCCGAGCAAGGGTCGAGCGCGCAGGATCGGAAAAAAATCTGCTCCCACCGCCGCCGCCTGCACTATCTCTGGCCGGTCGACTCCGGTCAAGGTCCACTGACGCCCTCCGTAAGCCGCCATTCCGTCGAACGACTTGTTGAGCGCCCGCCAGTCGAGATAATTTCCTGGTGAGACCGCGAAACGCTTGACGCCTGGAAAGCTCGCGGCGGGCGGGACGTGGTACACCTGCACCAGACGATCGGATTCGGGAAACGGCATGGGTCGCAACAGGACCGTGTTCACTACGCTGAAGATGGCGGTGTTCGCGCCAATTCCGAGAGCGAGCACGGCAATCGCAGCGATGGTGAATCCACGACTCTTCAGAAGGACGCGAATCGCGTAACGCAAGTCTTGCAACGTACCCATGGGGTCAGCGGATGCACGTCGTGGACCGTGCTAACTAATTGAAAATATGGGTTCGAATGCGGTGGAGCTGTTCGATTCCGGGCAGTAGTGTTACTTCTTGGTTCCCTCGGTCTCCAGGCGGCGGGCGCCGCCGAGAATGTCGGGCATGGCGTAGTTGCCTTCATGGCAGGCGTACTCATAGACCGGACCCTCGGTTGCGTTGAACGGATATTCCAGGGTCCACGGCTTGCTGAAAATAGTTGGATCCTCGACGGTCGCGCGGTAAAGAACGGTGTTCGCGTCCATGCGTTTGAAGCGTTCGATGACGTGCAGGTTTTCTCCCGCTCCACGGAATCGCGTCTGGCCGTTGAAGTTGGTGGTGTCGACCACCAGCGTGTCGCCATCCCAATGACCCACGGAATCGCCAAACCAGCGCCGGACGTTAGAAGGAGCGTGTGGCTGATTCATGCGCACGATGCGAACGTCGTGGACCATCTCAACCAGAATCATGACGTAATCCGGCGTCTGCACGATCTGATAGGTGTTGTTGTACAGCACCGGCAGCATCGGCGGTCCTGATGTGGAGCCGAATCCGACCAGGCACCGCTCCGCCAGCGGACGATCCTTCACGCTGTTATACCGGTCGCCGCCGTATCCGGCCAAAGCTCCACCACGCCCTTGCCGGGCGGTGGCGGCCATGGGAATTTTTCCATCCGCGGGGTCGATCACGAGCGCAGTGCGCTTCACTCCATCCACTCGCGCGAGCTGCGTTCCGCGGTCGATGAACAGATTGTTGTACCCGCCTACTGCCGTGGGTCCGGAACCGGACCCGGCCCTCGCTAGCAAGGGAGCTTCCGGATCGTCGATATCGTTGGTCTTCAGATCGCTTGTCTCGTAGGCGGTTGCTTCGGCCTCGGAAATCGTGGCTTTGCCCGCGAATTGAGCAGGGCGCTCCATCGGAGTGAGTGTGGCGTTGGTCCAGATACCCTGGAAATCGGGATGACCGTCCGGAGTGCGCGGCATGCTCCAGGTCTTTGCTTTGGGCGCTTTCGGTGTCGTCTGAGCGACAGCGAGCGTCGCGAGAGCACCGAGAATCACGAAGAATCGCATTCGATTTCCTACCTCTTGTGGAATACGTTGCAAGAATAGCGCGTTTTTAGCCTGTTGCCAACGGCTACGGGAGCTTCACCAGGGTTGGCTTGTGGAACCACGTTTCATCTCCAATGATGAACCAACCAATGGGAAATCCGCCCTGGTGGGTGATGACCAGACCAAGTTCGCGAGCATCCCCCGGCACATTGAAAATACGTGGAGCCGTGACGGACTGCCCGGGCTCCAACAGGACGTTCAGGCGTACAGCCGAATCGACCGGCACTGGGTTGTAGCGCCGACCGTTGTGATCCTCAAGGTACACAACTACGCCATTTTCGCGTTGAGACACCCGGCGGGCACGGCTGGACAGGCGCAGGTTGACGACGTATGAGCCGGGCTGCCGGATGGCGCTCTCGACACCGATGCACCAGTCGTCGAAACATCGATCGTCGTCTGGTTGAAGAACGGTTCGCGGCCAGAAAACGGACGCGACCACTACTGCGCTGAGATAAACGGCCGCACATACACACCATCTAAAGAGAAGAACCAGCGCGCGGCGGCGTTGCCGGTGGATCGCCAACACGATAGTGCTGAGCAGGGTCCCTATGGTCGCCAGGAACGCGACGATAAACAGCAGATCAAATAGCCCCATTGGATCGTCTAAAAGTACTTTATAACATAGAGTTAAGCGACAGCAAATGCAAGAATCGGATTTCGCGACGACACCTCACGTCCCCGATCCGCATACGCCGGGGTTGCGGTTCCAAAATATCCCTTGGACTGATAGAGATGCGCCATTTTCATGACTTCTTCATGCCTTTTCTATGACTTCTTCAGGCGTCGCCGAATACTCTCAATACGTGGGGAGGCCGCAATCACATGTCGCTCGCGATTGAAAGAATCCACGTGCCCGCAACTGGACGTCCCGCGCGGCCCAGAGCGGAGGAGGCGGATCAGCAGCTAAACATCGCCGTAGTCTTTACGTCGGTTGGATCGACGCTGGCTGCTTTGAAAGAAGCCGGCAAGCTGGCGAACGACCTGGGCGCGCGCATTCGTCTGCTGGTGGCGCAGGTGGTACCGCATCCGCTTCCGCTCGAAGCGCCTCCAATTCCGCTGGATTTCAACGAGACTCGCTTTCGAGTGATCGCGAGCGAAAGCCGCGTGGAAACCAGCGTGCAGATCTATTTGGGCCGCAATCGTTTCGAAACGCTGACATCGGTGCTGAAGCCCGGCTCTATCGTGGTCCTGGGCGGGCGCAAGCGATGGTGGCCGACCAAGGATGAACTCCTGGCACGGCGGCTGCGCCGCGCAGGGTATGAAGTGATTTTCAAGGAAACGGAGTAACCCACATGCTCGACCTTTTATACGTCGCCGTTGGGTGCATTTTTCTGCTGCTGTGCTGGGCGTTCACGAAGGCCTGCGACAGGCTGTAGGAGATAACTCATGGACTATATCATTGCCGGAATCGCGTCGTTGGGGTTGTTTATCTACCTGATTTACGCACTTCTCCGTCCCGAGAAGTTCTGAGGAGAGCTCTATGACCAGCATTGGAATCTTACAAATCGCGATTTTTTTCGGGCTGATCCTGGTTTGCGTAAAGCCCCTGGGCGCATTCATGGCGCGTGTCTTTGAGGGTCAGCCCACTTTCTTACATCCGGTATTGCGGTGGCTGGAAGTGCTCACGTACAAAGCCATCGGCGTGAAAGAAGAAGTGGAACAACGCTGGACCCAGTACACGGCCTCGCTGTTGAGCTTCAGCATCTTCGGATTTCTGCTGACGTACCTGATCCAGCGGGCGCAGGGAATTCTGCCCTTCAATCCGCAACACTTTACCGCGAGCAATGTGCCTCCGGATCTGGCCTTCAACACCGCTACCAGCTTTGTCACCAATACCAACTGGCAGGCTTATTCCGGCGAATCGACCTTGAGCTATTTCGTGCAGATGGCGGTACTGGCGGTGCAGAACTTCGCTTCCGCAGCCGCGGGCATCGCGATTGCGGTCGCCGTGATCCGAGGATTCTCGCGCCAGGAAAAGAAAACCATCGGCAACTTCTGGGTGGATGTGACGCGCGCCACGGTGTACGTGCTGCTGCCGCTGTGCATCATCGGCGGACTTTTGTTCGTCTCGCAGGGCGTGATCCAGAATTTGCATCCATACACCGAAGTGACCACGGTGGAGGGCGCGAAACAGATCATCGCGCAAGGACCGGTCGCATCGCAGGAAGTCATCAAGCAGCTGGGGACCAATGGCGGCGGATTCTTCGGTGCCAACTCTTCGCATCCGTTCGAGAATCCGACTCCAATCAGCAATCTGGAGCAGATGTTTCTGATCTTCCTGATCCCCGGCGCGCTGACGTATACGTTCGGGAAAATGGTCGGCGATACGCGGCAAGGCTGGGCCATCTTCGCGGCCTTCTCGGTGATGTTCCTGATCGGCGTATTCGTCTGTTATCACTTCGAGCAGGCCGGGAATCCGATTCTGACCAACCTGGGGATTCAGAACGCGGCCACGTCGGGGCAAGCCGGCGGAAATATGGAAGGCAAGGAAACCCGTTTCGGAATCGCCAACTCCGCGCTCTTCGCGACGGTGACCACGGACGCCAGTTGCGGGGCGGTGAACTCCATGCATGACAGCTTCACTCCGCTGGGCGGCCTGGTCCCGATGTTCAACATCATGACCGGCGAGGTGATCTTCGGAGGCGTAGGCGCAGGGCTGTACGGGATCCTGTTGTACTGCATCCTGGCGGTGTTCATCGCCGGCCTGATGGTAGGCCGGACGCCGGAATACATCGGCAAGAAGATCGAGAAAAAAGAAGTGAAGATGGCCATGCTGGCGGTGATCGCCACTGCTTTTAGCATTCTGGTGTTCAGCGCGCTCAGCTCGGTGATTACGTTCCAGCCCAAGGGTTATTGGAATCCTCCGGGCGCAGCGACAGCGAATCTTGCCAACAACGGTCCGCATGGGCTGAGCGAAGTCCTGTACACCTACGTCAGCTCCACCGGCAACAATGGCAGCGCGTTCAACGGAATCACTGTAAACACGCCCTGGTATAACCTCACCACTGGACTTGCGATGTTCATCGGCCGGTTCCTGTTCCTGATTCCGCTATTGGCCGCGGCCGGAAGCCTGGCAGCCAAGAAGAAGATTCCTTCCACGGCGGGAACATTTCCGACGCATGGACCCCTGTTCGTGGGATTGCTGGTCGGCACGGTGATCATCGTCGGTGCCCTTACGTTCTTCCCGGCGCTTTCCCTGGGCCCGATTGTCGAACACTACTTGATGCACGGCGGCAAGCTCTTTTCCATAATTCTCTTGCCGCTTCACGGGATGTGGAGTTAGTCATGTCTATCACTACTACTCAGGAGCCCCACGTGACGCCCCAAATTCCACACGACGATTCCACCTCGCTGCTTCCTAAGAAGCTGGTGCGGGCGCGTCCGCTGTTCGACCCGGAAATCGTCCGGCGCGCGACGACGGCATCCTTCGCCAAGCTGAATCCGGTCACCTTGATGAAAAATCCGGTGATGTTTGTGGTCGAGGTGGGCGCGGCGATGACCACCGTGTTTTTGATCCGCGACATTTTCACCGGCGCAACAGGCCTCGGATTCCAAATCCAGATTTCGGTGTGGTTGTGGTTCACGGTGCTGTTCGCGAACTTCGCGGAAGCTATGGCGGAAGCGCGCGGCAAGGCGCAAGCAGATGCCCTGCGAAAAACCAAGACGGACGTGAGCGCCAAGCGCCTGACCTCGGCTGGAAAAATCGAACAAGTGCCTGGCTCGCTGTTGCGCGTCGGCGACATCGTGATTTGCGATGCGAACGATCTCATTCCCGGAGACGGCGAAGTGATCGAAGGAGTCGCGACCGTCGACGAATCCGTGATCACCGGCGAAAGCGCGCCGGTCATTCGCGAATCCGGCGGCGACCGCAGCGCCGTAACCGGTGGCACGCGCGTTCTATCCGATCAAATCAAGATCAGGATCACTTCGAACCCCGGCGAAACGTTCCTCGATCGCATGATCGCTCTGGTGGAGGGCGCCCAACGGCAGAAGACGCCGAATGAGATCGCTCTAAATATTCTGATCGCGGGCCTGACGCTGATCTTCCTGTTGGCGGTGATTACGCTGCAACCGTTTTCGGCGTTCAGCGTCGCGCAGGCGGGCGCGGGATCGGTTCCCACCGTCGCGGTACTGGTTTCGCTGCTGGTGTGCCTGATCCCGACGACCATCGGCGGATTGCTTTCCGCCATTGGCATCGCCGGAATGGACCGCGTGATGCAGCACAATGTGCTCGCCATGAGCGGGAAAGCGGTGGAGGCCGCCGGCGACGTGAACTCGTTGCTGCTCGATAAGACCGGCACGATCACGTTAGGAAATCGCCAGGCCGTGGAGTTTCTGGCCATCACCGGAGTCACGGACGAAGAATTAGCCGACGCCGCGCAGTTGTCCAGCTTGGCGGACGAAACGCCGGAGGGCCGGTCGGTGGTGGTCCTGGCGAAAGAAAAATATGGCTTGCGCGGCCGGCACATTCCGGAACATGAGTCGACGTTCATTCCGTTTTCGGCTTACACGCGGATGAGCGGCGTCGATTTCGAAGGACGCCAGCTTCGCAAAGGAGCCACCGACGCGATCATCAAGTTCGTCATCGAAAAAGGCGGCGACGTTCCCGGCTATTTCAAAGACATGAGCGATCGCATTTCGCGCAACGGCGGAACGCCGCTGGCCGTGTGCGACGGGAGGCGCCTGCTGGGTGTGATCCACCTGAAAGACATCGTCAAGGGTGGAATGAAGGAGCGCATCGCGCAACTGCGCCGGATGGGCATCCGCAGCATCATGATCACCGGCGATAATCCGCTGACCGCGGCGGCGATTGCGGCGGAAGCCGGAGTGGACGACTTCCTGGCGCAGGCCACTCCCAAAGACAAGCTGGAATACATCAAGAAAGAACAGGCCGCCGGACGCCTGGTAGCGATGACTGGCGACGGCACCAACGACGCGCCCGCGCTGGCGCAAGCCGACGTCGGGCTGGCCATGAACACCGGAACGACTGCCGCGAAAGAAGCCGGCAACATGGTGGATCTGGACAGCAATCCGACCAAGCTGATTGAAGTGGTCGCCATCGGAAAACAATTGCTGATCACACGCGGCGCGCTGACCACGTTTTCTATCGCCAATGATGTGGCCAAGTATTTCGCCATCATTCCGGCGATGTTCATGACTATGTATCCGGTGCTGGGCCGGCTGAACGTCATGCGTCTGCACACGCCTCAGAGCGCGGTGCTGGCGGCGGTCATTTTCAACGCGTTGATCATCATCGCGCTGGTGCCGCTGGCCTTGCGCGGCGTGAAATACCGGCCGGTGGACGCCGCCAGCCTGTTGCGGCGGAACCTGCTGATCTATGGCGTCGGAGGAATCATTGCGCCGTTTCCTGGAATCTGGGTGATCGACCAGCTTTTAGTCGCCATGCGCCTGGCATAAGAAAGAGACATAAGAGGACATTTTTATGTGGGAACAAATCTTACCGGGACTTCGAATCAAACTTTTCATGACGGTCGTGTTGGGCGTGGCCTATCCGCTGTTCATGACCGGAATCAGCCAGGTCATTTTTCCGAAGCAGGCCAACGGGAGCTTGATCCCGGCGGGCGACAAGGTGGTCGGCTCGGAACTCATCGGCCAGAACTTCAGCAAGCCCGAATATTTCCACCCGCGCCCATCATCCGCCGGCAGCGGGTATGACGCGACCGCTAGCGGCGGCTCGAACCTGGGGCCGACCAGCGCCAAGCTGGTCCACGGCACGACCAAGCTGGAGGACAAGAAGAAGGAGGTAGTCGATTTCGACGGCATCAATCTTCGCCTGGTGCACTACTGCCTTGAGAACGACATTCCTTATGAATCGTCGGTACCCCTGGAACGGTTTAAAGACGCCAACGGCGGCCTCGATGACGTGAAACTGATCAAGGCTTTCAATGACGACAAAGCGCCACTGATATTCAAGCCGTTGGCGGCGATACCTGCCGATGCAGTCACAGGGTCGGCCAGCGGCCTCGATCCGCACATCAGTCCGGCTTCCGCGCAAGCGCAGGCCGCGCGTGTGGCGAAAGCTCGCGGCATTTCGGTGGATCAAGCCAATCAACTCATCGGCCGGTTCACAGAAGGCGCCGATCTGGGGCTGCTCGGTGAGCCGCGGGTGAACGTACTGAAACTAAATCTCGCGATGGACCAACAATTTCCACGCAGATAGCATCTCAAATCGAAAGGGTCATGAAAACCATGTCGTTTTTCACTAGAAAATGCGCTGCATTGTTATGGGGAGCGTGGTCGCTTCCGGCGTTCGGGCAGGCGGCTGTTGGCCTGGTGGGCGGCGTTGCTCGCGACTCGGCCAGCGGGAAGCCGGTGGCGGAAGTGCAAGTCGTCGCGCACAATGTAGACCAGGGTACCGATCGCGCCACGGTCACCGACGTCGATGGAATCTTTACCTTCACCAATTTGGAGCCGGGCCCGTATGAAGTTGCGGCCATTAAGAACGGATTTCAGAAATCATCGGCTCGAGTCGAGGTCGCCGCACGCCGGACTGCCCGCGTGGATCTTCCCCTGCAACTTGCAGTCGATTTGCCTAGAACTTCGAGCGTGCAGCCGCTGACCGACCGCGAGAAGCTCCTGCTGGACCGAATCGACCGGCTGGAATCGCGCCTCGCGGCGATGGAAGCCATCACGATAGGAACCCGGCCGGCACCCGTCCGGAATGCTATGGGGACTGATACGCTGGTGGCCTCGATCGCACCGGCGGCGCCTGTAGCCAGCGGGGGAACACCGGAAACGGAGCCTTCACGGGGCCCGATTACGCCTCAGACCGCGCCGGCGGTTACTCCTCAAAACCCCGCCTCGCCGCAGCAAGCGCCCGGAAAGAAAAAACCCGCCGAACCGTTTGCCTTCGGCGATTGGTCGTGGCTGACCGGCAATTCACGCACCACCGAATCGCCAATGGACACGAAGTTTTTCACGCCGGAAATCCGAGCCGATGTCGATTACGTCTATGACTACAATCATCCGGCGGATCACACCATCGGGGGGTCCAGCGAAGTTTTTCGCGCGGGCGAAGTGCAGCTCACGCAGCTCGGCGTCGGGGGCGATTTTCATTGGCAAAACGTGCGCGCCCGTTTGATGACGCAGTTCGGAATGTACTCGACGACAACACCGCGAAATGACGCAAGTCCCGCCGTTGGCGGGTGGGATCTCGCAAATTCATATCGCTATGTTTCAGAAGCGTACGGTGGATATCACTTCGATAAGCTGCACGGAATCAATGTGGACGCTGGAATTTTCATGTCCTACGTCGGGTTGTTCAGCTATTATCAATTCGACAATTGGGCGTACCAGCCGTCGTACGTGTCTTCGAATACGCCGTGGTTCTTCAATGGCGTGCGCATACAGGTGTTCCCGACCGAGAAATTGAAAATCGAACCGTGGTTCGTCAACGGGTGGCAGTCGTACGGGAAATTCAACAAGGCGCCGGGGATTGGACTGCAGATTCTTTACCGGCCTACGACCTGGCTTTCGATCCTGGGGAATCAGTATGAAGGCGCCGACGCGCTGGGCATACCCGGACGGCATCGCATACACACCGACGATAGCGTGCAAATCAAGTATTACGATAACCCCAAGCGTCTGCTGGACAAAGCCGCGATGACGGTGACCATCGATGCCGGCTGCGAGTTCGGACAAAACAGCGGTGTCAGTTGTAGTGGCGGAACGCGTGCCAAGCCGTCGCAGTATTTCCTCGGCTTTATGGCGTATCAACGTTTCTGGTTCCATCGCGACCTGTTCGGAGTCACACTCGGCGGCGGAGCCATCAACAATCCCGGCCGCTATCTGGTTCTGCTCCCGCCGATCAACGGCGCGACGGCCATCACGGGAACACCGTATTTCACCGAAAATCCCGGCGATCCCTACAGAGCCTGGGACGCTTCGGCGACCTTCGACTACATGCCGAAGCAGTACATCACGTGGCGCTTCGAGTACAACCATCGCGCCTCAAACGTTCCCTACTTCTCCGGACATGGAGGCATCACGCCTCCGGGCGGCGTCAACGGATCGCCGGGAACGCCGGTGCCCGGTTGGAAGCCGGATCTGGCGAAACGCGAAGATCGCCTGATCATCGCGATGCTGGTGAAGTTTTGATGGCGTGGCCGCGGGCTTAGGAAAACCCCGCGCGGCGCGCAGCAGCCCAATGATTGAGAGCGCTCCCGAAACGGAGCGCTCTTCGTGTCTAAAGACGTTTATCCTGGAGGTTCCACCGTGATCTACCACAACCACGCAACTGGAAAGAAGCATGCCCGTTGAAATACGCCGCAAAACGCCGGAAGAGTATCTGCGCGATTGTCAGGCCGAAGAAGAGGCCGCGACCACAAGCAGTAAAGGGAGCCTCAAGATCTTCCTCGGATATGCGTCCGGAGTGGGGAAATCGTTCCGGATGCTGGACGAGGCGCGCCGCCGCCGGGAACGCGGGCAAGACGTGGTGGTGGGCGCCGTACAACCGCACGTCCCCGCCGAAGTTGAGCCGTTGTTACGAAAACTCGACGTGATTCCGTTGAAGGCCGTCAACGGAGGAACCGCTATCGACATGGAGGCATTGATCCAGCGCCATCCTTCGGTTTGCATTATCGACGGTCTGGCGTACGATAACCCGCCGGGCTTATCGAATCCCACGCGCTGGCAGGACGTGGAGGACTTGCTGGAGGCTGGAATCCACGTGGTGGCGTCCATCAATATTCAATATGTCGCGGAACTGCGCGACCAGGTGGAAGCCATCACCGGAAAGCACGTGGAGCAGGTGGTCCCGCTTGCGTTCCTTCAGAGCGCGGACGAAATCGAGATTGTGGACGCGCCTCCCGACGAGCCCATGGAACGATCGCCGGATGAACAGGTCCAGATCCGGGAACGTCAGGACCGATTATCGAAGCTCCGTGAATTGGCCTTGGTGGTGACCGCCGATATTGTGGACCATCAGCTGAACGAATACCTGGACCGGCATGGGATCCGGCAGAGTTTGGGCACGCATGAGCGGATTCTGGTGTGCATCACACCTCGCGCCAACATGCAGGCGATGATGGAGATCGCTCAAATCGTGGCCAAGCGATTTCATGGAGAACTCATGGTGGCTTACGTCAAGCAGGCGAAAATTTCGAAGAAGGATCAATCCGCTCTGGATGCCCGGCTGGCGATCGCGAACGCCGCCGGCGCGCATGTCGAAATCCTGGAAGGCGCGAAGCCTGCCGACGCGATCCTGGAGTTCGCCAGATCCCGCGGGATCACCCAGCTTTTCGTGGGACACAGCCAGCGCACCGGACTGGCGCGGCTCAAAGGCAGTCCGCTCGACAAGTTGATCTGGGAAGGCCACGGCATGGACGTGTGCGTGTTCCCGCGATAAAACATGACCGAACACCCGCGCGGGCGATTGAAGATCTTCATGGGCTACGCCGCCGGCGTCGGAAAGACCTACAAAATGCTGGAAGAAGCCCAGGATCTGAAGGCTTCCGGCGTGGATATCGCGATCGGTTATTTCGAGCCTCACGGCCGCAAAGAGACCATTGCGAAGACCGAGGGTCTAGAGATCCTTCCCAGAAAGAAGGTTCAGTATCGCGAGGCAGTCTTTGAGGAGATGGATATGGAGGCCATCCTCGCGCGGCATCCTCAAGTATGCGTGGTGGATGAGTTTCCACACACCAATGTTCCCGGCATGGAGCGCGGCAAGCGCTGGGAGGACGTGGAAGTCTTGCTGGCCGCGGGTATCGATGTTCTTACCACCATGAACATCCAGCACCTGGAAAGCCTGAACGATCAGATCTGGCAGATCAGCGGCATCCGGGTGCGTGAAACGGTCGCGGATTGGGTGGTGCAGCAGGCGGATGAAGTGGTGATGGTGGATCTCACTCCTCGCGCCCTGCTCAACCGGCTGCAGCGAGGCGTGGTGTATGAGCGCGAAAAAGCCGAGCGCGCGCTGCAGAACTTTTTCCGGGAACAGACGCTGGTTGCTTTACGGGAACTGGCTCTTCGCCAAGCCGCGCATGAAGTCGAGCATCGTATGGCCGACGAGGAAGCGCGCCAGGCGCCCGCCGGCAGCGCCCCCGCCGGTCCACGGAAGCATCACAAGATCCTGGTATTAGTAACGGCCGATCCCAAAACGGCGATGGTCATCCGGCGTGCGAAACGCGTGAGCGACTTTCTGGGCGCGGAGTGTTTCGCGGTGGCCGTCCAGCCCACCGGCGATCTAAGCGGTTTGGCGATAGCGGATCGCGAGGCGATCGAACGGCATTTGAACTTTGCGCGCAACCTGCACATCGAGACGCGCATTCTCGAAGGAGACGACGTGGCGTTGACGCTGGTCGATTTTGGGCGTCGTAATCAGGTGACGCAAATCTTTCTCACGCGTCCACGGCGGAACGCATGGTCGGCGGTATTTTCCCAAGATCCCGCGCAAAAAGTTATCGATCTCGCCAAGGAGATGCTGATTGTCATCGTGTCCGATCGGGAGCCGTTCGCACAGTAGCCGCATCCCGACCCTTGAGCCGCGACCAAAGGAGGGTAACGACATACTTGGCTTACCTATGGAAATGGCCAGCGACAGTCGATCCGACGATCGCGATTCGTGACCGTAGCTGGCCAGGTGCCTGCGAAGGCTGCCTCGATGTACAATCGAGCCGGTGAACCACACGCATCCGATGCTTCGAGCCGTGCTGAAAAGCCAGTATCACGCGTCGCTGGCGATGCTCCGCGAAGCCATCGAGCGCTGCCCGCCCGAGGAGTGGTTGAGCACCGGCCACAAGAATGCGTTCTGGCAGGTGTCGTATCACGCGCTGTTCTTTGCACACCTGTATCTTCAGCGCGATGAAGCTGCGTTTAGGCTGTGGGAACAGCATCACGGCGAGGGCGACGGCATCGCGAGTGAGCCGTACACGCAAGCGCAGGTGCTCGAGTACTGCGAGTTCTGCGATCGGATGATCGATGACGCCGTGGACGCGTTGGATCTCGACGGCACCGAAAGTGGCTTCAGTTGGTATCGCATGTCCAAGCTGGAGCACCAGTTCGTCAATATCCGCCATATCCAACATCATGCCGCGCAACTGATCGACCGCGTCCGCTCGGCCGCCGACGTCGGGATTCGCTGGGTGGCCGCGCGCTAGCGCCTCGGTTGTATCAAAGCGGACGATTCCCAGGCGATTGTGATCAAAATTGGCGGCGTGTGCTGCGCGTCGGTGCTGGCCGCTCCCTATGGTCGCGGCTCAGGGCCGAGCTTTCGCGACCTCGTTTTCCGCGCCGATGAAGCCCCAGGTCATCCACACATTTCCTTTTACGATGCGACGGAAATATTCCTGCGCTTTCGCGGCGTTGCCGTTGTAGAGATACCAGTTGCCGACGCCGTAAGCGACCGTATCGAAGCGAAGCTCGGCTTCGACGTCGGTATTGCCAGGTGCAGGCTGCGGCGGAACCGCTTCGGCTTCTGGCATCTTGCCCTGGAAAAATCGAATCAGGCTGAGATAGAAAAACGTGTGTGGTTCCGTGTTTTTCATCTCCGGCGTGATCGCGGCGAGGGCCTTCGCGGCCTCGTCGTCTTTCTTAGCGCGGCGCAACGAAGCATACAACCAGTTGGATGAGTTGATCCGGCTGTCGGTGGTCGGAGCGAGATCCACCGCGTGATGAAATGCCGCCGCTGACTCCGCGAATTCTCCCGAGAAATAATGCGCCAGGCCGAGATGATAGTACACGTCGACTTTTTTCGGATCGAGCTTCTCGGCTTTTTGCAAGTCCGTTCGGGCGCGCGAAAATTCGCGCAAGCCGAGTTCGCGATGGCCGCGCTCGGTCAATAGATCCGCGTTATCCGGTGCGACGGCCAGACCCTTGGTGCACGTGGCCACGGACTCCTTATATTCACGTGCCGCGGATTGCGCCAGCGCTAGCTTCAGGAACAGCGCGGGATTCTTCGGATCGGCCGCCAGGCTCTTTCGAGCCTCGGCGATCGCGCCTTTTTCGTCGGGAAGCGAAAAAAATTTCGTCCCCAGCGGTGAGGTGACTTCGAACTTGGTCTGCGCGAGCAGAACCGAAGGGAGCAGGCAGAGCATCAGTCGGGCAGTCATGGTGACAGCATACGTCAACTTCGGGTGCGCTGGGATGTTGGCTAGGCACCGTGAGATTCGAGTGTTATGATCATTGCGAGAGTCCGCACCCGGAGGCGCACTTGCTCCAAACGCTGCTTCAGGCCCGGTGGTTACTGGCGTTGTGTGCCATTCTTGACGCGGTCATTTCGGTTATCTACTTGAGCATGTACGACACTGGCCCGGATGGGCCCCTGACGTTCCATGGGTGGAATGGCATGGCTATGCTTTCGAGCAGGCTCGCACTGACCGCCGGCGTGTGCACGATCGCCGCCGGCTTTTGGAAGTACGAGAAGGGCAAATCCTGGCTTCTGGTCCTCAATGGCCTTGCTTGCAGCGCATACGGACTGACGCCACTTTACTGGAGGGGCGCACTGAGCTTCGACTTTTTCGCGCTCCTGATTGTTGCGATGGCGATGACCGCCGGTGTTCTCGCATTGGACATTGCGCGAAACCTGCGGCATTCCTCAGCGGATGCATGGTTTTTTGGCTTGGCCGGAGCGAGCTCGCTTGCTTTTGCTCTAGCCTTTCTGGCTTTGGCGAATCGCTGGATTCAACTGGAACGCAGACCGTTTCACCCATCCGTTTTTCTTTGGCTTTGCTCTTACTTTGTTTTCAGTGCGATCTGCATGCTGGGACTGGCCTTGCGCCCGCACAGACCGGCTTCTTCCGACGTGCGGCTGCTAGGAAATCCACGCCACGCACATTAGTCAGCCATTCTGCCTTCTCGAAGGACTGAAGCTATAATCTGGCGATGACGCGAACTTTCATCCTTCTGTGCACGTTTGCGATCGCTGCGTCCGCCCAGTCATCGAGAAAAGCGCTGGTGGGTGGCACGCTTATCGACGGATACGGCGGCCCGCCCATTCGCAACAGCGTCATTTTGATCGACGGCGACAAGATTCAGGCAGTCGGTCAGGTCGGATCGCTGCCGGTACCGCCCGGTACTGAAGTTATTTCGACCGAAGGTATGAGCGTGCTGCCCGGCCTGTGGGACATGCATGTCCACACCATGTTGAGCGGGCATTCCGATTACGCGCATTGGGACAAGACCTACCCGCCGCAGCTCGAATCGGTGATCATGCCGGCATCGGCTAAGCAGCTTTTGATGGCGGGCGTGACCAGCGCGCGCGATCTGGGCGCTCCGCTCGAAGCGAGCATTCACGTGCGCGATGCGATCCGCGCGGGAAAAATTCCCGGCGCGACGCTGTATGTGAGCGGTCCGTTCCTGCAGCACGAGCCGTACCCTGGAACCGAATATTTCCGCTGGGGTGTCCGCGACCCCGACGACGGACGAGCTAAAGTCCGCAAGCTGGCCGACGCCGGCGTCGATTGCATCAAGCTGATCGACCAGGATGAGATGTCGATCGACGTGGTCCAGGCGATCGTTCAGGAAGCGCATCGGCGCAAGTTGCCAGTGGTGGCTCATGCGCATCGCCCCAATGAAATCCGCTTCGGCCTGGAAGCAGGCGTCGACGATTTCGAGCATACCGGCATGGCGACCGCCCCGGAATATCCTGCCGACGTCGTCGAAAAGCTGCACGAACGCACTGCGCGCGGGAATATCGCCCCGCTGTTCTGGACTCCCACCGTCCAGGTCCTGTACAACTACGACTATATTCGCGATCATCCGGAGCTGATCGACGATCCGCGTTGGCATGAAGGACTGCCGCCGGCGATCATCTCTGACATTCGTGAATCGCTGCGGCACGTGGATAAGCTCGATTATTTCAGGATGGTGCCGCCGCGCAAGCCCACCCTGAAGCGCAAGTTTCAGCAGCTTCGTGAATCCGGCGCAATTCTGCTGATCGGCACGGATAGCGGTGTTCCTACGCAGTTCCACACACAGACCACCTGGAATGAACTGGATATTTGGGTACACGCTATGGGCGTCGATCCCATGGACGCGATTCGCGCGGCGACGTTTTGGCCCGCCGTAGCGATGAAGGTCGAACGCGAAGTGGGCACGGTGACGCCGGGCAAGTACGCCGACATTATCGCGGTGCGCGGCGATGTGCTGCGCTATATCGATTTGCTGCAAAACGTCGACTTGGTGGTCAAACACGGCGTCCGCTATAAGTGAGAGAAAACCTCGCCCCGGCGCACTCATTATTGATTGGCCGAGGACATCAAGGCCGCGATCGAGCGATTTCTCAAGGCCAGCCGCCAGCCGGTGATGATGGAAGCTGGGGACGATCCGCTGCCCATCGCTCCGGCCACGTTCGCGCTGAACGATCGGGGTGGATCCGTCACCATTGAATGCTGGGATCAGACTCGCAACCTGTCCCGCCGGATACGACGCGTGCAGTTGGAGAAACGCGGACGGCTCGAACTGGAAATTGAACGATTTGGCTCGCGTACCGGCACGCTCATCTTGATCGATCTGGCGAATCCGGCGAATCGCGACGCGGACCGGCGTGGCGCCCGCCTGAAATATCGCGAGCAGTTCCGCCGCTCCCTGCGGCGCCAGTTGCCGGAGTGGCGCATTGTCGAGCTCAGCACCGAACCCGATCTGCACCACTCGCTTTCGCCCAGCTATCCACGGGCTTTTCTTCGCCGGGGATCGTCTGGCCTGGCAGCCATAGGCGCGGCGGAGGATGCGCTTTCGCCCGAGGGCGCACTGAGCTTCGGCTTGATCTGGCTGGACTATCTGCGGCACCGCGAAACGCGGGTGACGATCGAAGGGCTCGCGATTTTTGTTCCCGCTGTGGCGCAGGTCACCACTTGTCATCGCGTCCGGCACCTGAACCCGAACGCGGCTCGTTACCTGACGTATGTCCATCGTCACGATCAGGAGGATCTGGTCGATCCTGGGGATTACACCAATTTCGAAACGCGTCTGGATCCCTGTCACCAGCCGGCCGAGTCGGAATGGGTAGAGCGGATTGCGGCGATGGACGGCGTCGAGCGGCGCGAAAAAGCCGACGGATCTGTGAGCCTGGCGGTGCGCGGGCTGGAGTTCGCGCGAACCTCTGGCGGGGAAGTATTGTTCGGGATCGATCAAAAGCACGTGGTCCGCAGCCAGGCGCACGTGCTCGAGATCACCGAACTGGCCGCGGGACTCGCCCGGATGCGCCATGCCGGGGCTGAAGACCGGTTGAACCCTTTGTACACGCGCCATCCCGAAGCGTGGCTCGAATCGCAGGTTCGCCGCAGTATCGAACAACTGGATGCGGCTCTCTTTCCTACCCCCGTGTACGGCCAGGTTCCGCAATTCGCGGCGGGCGAGCGCGGGGTGATCGATCTGCTGGCTGCCGGCCGCGACGGACGGATCGCCGTGATCGAAGTCAAGGCCAATCAGGACATTCACTTACCGCTACAAGCCCTGGACTACTGGATGCGCGTGAAATGGCACCTGGACCGAGCCGAGTTCGCCGGACGCGGCTATTTTCCGGGAGTGGCGCTCACCAGCGAGGCTCCCAAGCTGCTGCTGGTGGCTCCCGCGCTCGAATGGCACCCGTCCAACGAAGTGGTTATGAAGTACTTTGCGCCGGAGATCCGTGCGGAACGGATCGGTGTCGGGATAGAATGGAAGCAGGAGTTACGCGTGATGTTTCGTAACTCCGCGACACCATGGCAATCGCCGTACTCCGCCAGGTAAAGCAAGCTCTTTCGAACTTGAGTGCGAAGGAAGTCCGGGCCGCTGCCGAAAAGCCGGTATGCGTCGGACTGGTGGCTGCATCCGCCGAGTCGATGGGGCGCATGGAAACCTACTTCGCTCCTCCGCATCTTTCTCCCAACCGTCGAGCCGAAGCGGTCCGGTTACTGGTCCGCGGCAGTCACTCTGGTTGCGACGTGGAAATCTACGAGTCGAATCTACTGCGTCCGGCACGCGCGTTTTCGTTCGATCCGGACGCGCCCGACGATTGCATCCGGCGCATCATCCGGGTCCGCGAGGATTTATCGCTTCCGCTGGCGCGTACGTTGTATCCGTTCCGCAAACCAGTTTCGCATCACATGATCCGAACGGTGTCGAAAGAAAACGCCTTGTTCGCGCTGGCGACCGCGATTCCCGACGTCGTCCCGAGTTTGGTGTCGTTCGGATGGGCGTTCGGCGAGTTTACATCGGATGCGGCGTTTCTCACCATGAATCAGATCCGCATGGCGTTCCATCTGGCTGCAGCGAGCGACCATCCGGTGGGCTTCCGCGAACAGCGCTCCGAAATCGCGTCGATCGTGGCGGGTGCGTTCGGATGGCGGGCCCTGGCGCGCGAACTGATCGGCAAGGTGCCATTTGGAGGCGGCTTAATTCCCAAGGCGGGCATCGCCTATGCGGGCACCTACGTGGTCGGAAAATCACTGGAGCGGTTGTATCGCATGGGATACGGATTCACGCGCGAAGAGCGCCGCACGGTCTACGAGGAAGCCTACGAGCACGGCCGCCAGATCGCGGGAATGCTCCTGGACGGACTGCGCCCCCGCAAGGCCGCCGGATAATACAAATCGTTGACGATTCGTCGACTTTGAAACCAAACCGGTCCGCTGGACATCTAGGTAGACTGAAGGGGGTAACCTTTATGCGATCAGTGTGCGTGGCAGTATGCATCGTTGGAATTATGGGGTTCGCCTTAGCGGACACCCTCACGTTGCGCGACGGGCGCGTCGTGAACGGGTCGTATCTGGGCGGCGATTCGCGGACCATTCGTTTCGCGGGCGCCGATCGAGTGGAAACCTACAGCGTCGAGCAAATCTCGACCCTTACTTTCGGAGGCTCCGGTTCAAGCGAGCCTGCGCCACCCCCGATGCGCCGCCGAGAGGAGAGCCGGGATGAGCGTCCCAAGGATGTAGTCCAGATAGACGATCGGATGCATCGCGATGCAGGCGCCGAACTGAAAGCGGGAACCGCGCTGACGGTCCGCATGATCGATAGTGTCGACTCGCAACGCGACCAGATCGGCAAAACGTTTCGCGCATCTCTGGACGAACCGGTGACGGATTCAAATGGCAACACCGTCATTGCGCGCGGCGCGGATGTGGTCATCAAGCTGATCGACGACAAGGAATCGGGTAAGCTCGCCGGCAGAACCATACTGACTCTGAATCTGGAATCGATCATGATGAATGGCCGGTCAGTGGACGTCAACACGATGAACGTGACCGAGCAGAGCTCATCCAGAACCGGGCGCAGCGGCAAGGTAATCGGCGGCGCGGCAGCAGCGGGCGCCATCATCGGGGCAATCGCGGGCGGAGGTAAAGGCGCGGCGATCGGCGCGGGAGCCGGTGCGGGCGCGGGCACGGTCGCCGAAGTGGCCACAAAGGGACAGAAGGTGCATATTCCATCGGAAACACGGCTGACGTTCACGCTGCAAGACCCGGTTCGCCTGTGAAACGCGCTGGCCTTGCGCTGATGGCGGCGTCGACTGCATTGGCGCAGAAGCCGTTGATCGAAGGCAATCCGCAGAGCGTGGTCCGGGGCGTTGTGTATGAGGATCTGCAATGCCCGGACTGCGCTGTGTTCCGCGCCATGCTGGACGATACGCTACTCCCCCGGTTCAGGACTTCCGTGGCGTTCGAACATCGCGATTTTCCACTGGCCAAACATGCATGGGCGCGGAAGGCGGCCATCGTGGCGCGGTATTTCGCGACGATCTCTCCGGATTTAGCAATCGAGTTCCGAAAAACCACGATGGCGCACCTCGGCGGGATCACGGCGGAAGGTTTCAACGCGCATGTGGAGGCCTTCGCGCGCGCTCACAAAACCGATCCCGCGGCGGCCCTGGCGTCTTTGAACGACGCGAGGCTGGGGGCCGAAGTCGAAGCGGACTACCAGGACGGAGTGGCTCGCGGCGTCGCGCATACGCCGACCGTGCTGGTAGATGGCGAGCCGTTCATCGAGAGCTTCCCCGTTGAAGACGTCGCGAAGAGCATCGAACGCGCACTGAAAGCGAATGGCGAAGACCTCTCTCGAAAAAAATAAAATCAAGATTCTCCTGCTGGAAGGAGTTCACCAGAGCGCGGTGGACGCGCTTACGGCGAACGGCTACAGCGACATCGAATTTCACGCGAAATCGCTGCCGGAACCCGCGCTGATGAAAGCGGCCCGCGACGCCTACTTCATCGGGATTCGATCCGCAACGCAGTTGACGGCACGAGTGATCGAGCAGGCGCCCAAGCTGACCGGCATCGGCTGTTTCTGCATCGGAACCAACCAAGTGGATCTGGATGCCGCCCAGGATCGCGGTGTTCCAGTGTTCAACGCCCCGTTTTCGAATACACGCAGCGTCGCTGAGCTGGTGCTGGGCGAAATCATCATGCTGCTGCGCGGCATTCCGCAACGAAACGCCGCCGCGCATCGCGGGGAATGGGTGAAGACGGCGGCGGGTTCGCGCGAAGTGCGCGGGAAAATCCTGGGAATCGTCGGCTACGGGCACATCGGCACGCAGATCGGCCTGCTGGCGGAATCGCTCGGTATGCAGGTGTTGTTCTACGACGTCGAAACCAAACTGGCGATGAGCAATGCGCGCGCCATGCCATCGCTGGACGCGCTGCTCGAGGCCGCCGACGCCGTGACTCTGCATGTTCCAGAAACGCCGCAGACCTTGAAGATGATCGGGCGCGCGCAGTTGGCCCGCATGAAGCCGGGGGCCCTTCTGATCAACGCATCCCGCGGTACGGTGGTCGATATCGACGCGCTGGTGGCCGCGCTCCGGTCGAAACGCCTATACGGAGCGGCGATCGACGTTTTTCCCGCTGAGCCGAAAGGCTCGGGGGACGAGTTCGCGTCACCTTTGCGCGGATTCGACAACGTGCTGCTCACGCCGCATATCGGCGGAAGCACCGAAGAAGCGCAGCAGAATATCGGAATCGAAGTCGCCGAGAAGCTGATCAAGTACAGCAACAATGGCTCGACGTTGACGGCGGTGAATTTTCCCGAGGTTTCGCTGCCCGAGCATCCCGGCAAACATCGCCTGTTGCACACGCATCGCAACCAGCCGGGCGTGCTGTCGGCCATCAACCGGATTTTTTCCGAAGATCAGATCAACGTCGCCGCGCAGTATTTGCAGACCAATCCGCGAATCGGATACGTGGTGATCGACATCGAGACGGATAAGCCGGAGGAGACGCTTTTACTGAAGCGGCGGCTGGACGAAGTGCCGGGGACCATCCGGACGCGTGTGATTTACTGAGCGGTCGATCGTCAACGTGTCACGAAACCTAAGCCCGCTGGTAAAGCTGGATTAGATTTCCGCAGGTGTCCGAACACACGGCGATGATGACCGGTCCCGCATTAGCTGGCGCGCGCGTGAATACCACGCCGAGTCCCGTGAGTCGCTCGTGTTCTTTTTCCATGTCGGCCACTTCAAAGGCAGCCAGCGGAATGCTCTGCGCGAACATCGCCTGCTGAAATACCTTGGCCGCGGGGTTCACGTTGGGCTCGATCGCGAGTTCCACGTCGTCTGGTCCTTCAGGAGAGACGACGGTGATCCATCTGTATTCGCCTGCGGGGAAATCGCTCTTCTTTTGGAAGCCGAACACTTCGGTGTAAAACTTCAACGCTTTCGCCTGGTCATCGACCATGATGCTGGTCAGCTTGATTTGCATGCAGGCATTCTAACCGCGAACATGAATCGGACGCTTCTTGAAAATTGCGAAATGCGGATGCGGGCAGGCTGCCCATCAAGCTAAGGCATCCGGGAAACAGGTCTTGCGGAAACGCGTATGGCGCATGCATCATGACGCGGGCACGACGCTGGTAGACGGAGGGCGGCGTGCCGACCCGGCGCGCAAAGAGATCGCTGAAGCTCCCCAGGCTCTCGAACCCTACCTCTAGTGAAACTTCCGTTACGGAATGGCCCTCTGCCAGCAGTAGCTTTGCTCGGTACAGTCGCGACTGGATCCGCAATTGGTGCGGCGTGAGCCCGAATAGCGCTTCAAACTGCCGGATGAAATGGAAGGGCGACATGGCAGCCGCGCGGGCGATTTGCCGGATCGAGAGAGGCTGCTCGGCTACTCCCTCCAGCATTTCTCTGGCATGACAGAGACGACGGAAGGCAGCGTGGCTCAGCGGCATCTCTTTTAGCAGATCACATTTGAGAGAATGAAGCCTCATGCCCGAACGCCCGTGGTACCGGCAGTTGAATCGTTATCACTGGACGGTGCTAATCGTCTCGTCGCTCGGGTGGCTGCTGGATTGCATGGATCAGCAGATCTTCGGGCTGGCGCGGCGGCCCGCGATTCTGGAGCTGTTGCACGTCCGCCCGGATGACGCCGCCATGGCCGGCACGGTCACCGAATACGCGGGCTACGCCACCATGATGTTCATGATCGGATGGGCCGCGGGCGGCGTACTGTTCGGCATTCTGGGCGATCGCATCGGACGAGTGAAAACGATGGTGTTGAGCGTCCTGTGCTATTCGGCGTTCACTGGACTGAGCGTATTTTCGACCGGCGTGTGGGACTTCTCGTTCTACCGGTTCCTCACGGGACTCGGCGTCGGCGGGCAGTTCGCGGTGGGAGTTGCCCTGGTGGCCGAAGTGATTCCGGCGTCGGCGCGGCCGTATGCATTGGGCGTGCTGCAATCGTGTTCCGGCGCGGGAAACATCCTGGCGGCGTCGATCGGCATCGGGTTGGGCGCGCTCCAGGAGGCGCATGTGATCCAAAGCTCGTGGCGGATCATGTTCGTGATCGGAGCGCTGCCGGCGCTGCTGGTCGTCGTCATCATGCGGCGCTTGAAGGAGCCGGATCAGTGGCTGAAAGCGAAAGCCGAGGGACGCGAAAAGCTCGGGTCGATGCGCGAGCTGTTTTCGGTTCCGCGCTGGCGCAGAAACGCGCTGGTCGGCCTGGCTCTGGCGTTTTCGGGCGTGGTGGGGATTTGGGGAATCGCGTACTTCAGCTACGACCTGCTGAGCGGCGTCATCGATAAGACCCTGCGAGCGCAAGGGCTCTCTGAAAGCGTGATCGCCGGCCGAAAGACTTTGTGGACCGGCGTCATTTCGCTGATGCAGAATTCAGGCGCATTCCTGGGAGTCTACGCGTTCACGTATTTCACGCAATGGACCTCGCGACGCCGTGCGTTCGCGATTTCGCTGGTGGCGGCGATGCTCGCAACGGCGTTCCTGTTCTGGCGGATGAACCAGTTCAGCGACGTATTCTGGATGCCGCCGCTAATGGGATTTTTCCAGCTCGCGCTGTTTGCCGGATACGCGATTTATTTTCCGGAGTTGTTTCCGACGCGGCTGCGGGCGACCGGAACGTCATTTTGCTACAACGTGGGCCGCCTCGTGGCGGCGGTGGGTCCAGTCGCATTGGGACTGCTGACCAGTCGCGTTTATGCGGGAACCGCCGAGCCACTGCGGTATGCGGGAATCACCATGAGCCTGGTGTTTCTAGTGGGGCTCGCGGTGCTTCCATGGGCGCCGGAGACGAAAGGTCAGCCGCTCCCGGAGTGACCAGCTCACCCATCTCAATGTTACACTTGGCTTTATGGCCATCAGCAAAGATCTGCTGGAAATCCTTGTCTGCCCGCTCTGCAAGGCGCCGGTGGAGCTGAAACAGGACGAAAACGGCCTCAAATGCGTCCAGTGCAAACGCGTGTATCCGATTCGCGATGACATTCCGGTGATGCTCGTCGACGAAGCTCGCATCGAAGAATAGGCGTGGCGAAACTCCTGGATCGGTTGCCGTCCGGCGCGCGGATCGCGGTGATCCGTCTGCGGTCGCTGGGCGACTGCGTGCTGACTACGCCGGCCATCGCGCTGCTCAAGAATCACCGGCCCGATCTGAATATTACTGTCATCGTTGAACCGCGATTCGCGGCGGTATTCGAGGGTAATCCCGATATCGACGAAATTCGCTCCACGGCATGCCCAGCCGATCTGGCGCTCAACTTCCACGGCGGCACGCGCAGCATGCTCATGACGCTGCGGGCTCGTCGACGCGCAGGATTCGGGCATCATGGCTGGTCATTTCTGTATACGGACCGGATTCCGCGGGCGCAGGAGATTCTAGGAATCGAGCGGCCCGTGCATACGGCGGAACATCTCGCGTCGGCGATGTTCTGGCTCGGCGTGCCGCAAATGGAAATCCCGCGGGCGAAACTGTTCGCGACGCCGGACGCGGACCGCCACGCTGTGATTCATCCATTCGCGTCCGCTCCGGACAAGACCTGGCCGGCAGAACGATTCGTAGAGATCGCAAAGCAGGTGGCGAATCCGGTGATTCTGGCGGGTCCCGACGACGACGTCACGCCGTTCGCGAATTTTGAAGCCTGGAAGAATCAGCCCCTTGCGCGCGTGAAGAGCCTGCTGGCCTCGTCGCACGTGTTTATCGGAAACGATAGCGGACCAGCGCATATCGCCGCGGCTTTCGGCGTGCCGGTGGTGGTGATTTTCGGATCGTCCGATCCGGTCACGTGGGCGCCCTGGCGGACCGAATCTCAGGTGCTGACGTCAGCTCACGGAATTACCGCCATCGCCACCGACACCGTGCTTACCGCAATCGATGCGCTGAAGGTGCGGGCATGAAGGAACTGACGCGGCTACTGCGGTATTCGCGTCCGTATGTTCCCCATCTAAGCGCATCGGTCGTGTTGATGTTAATCGTCGGCGCGGCGCAAGGGCTGACGGCGCTGCTGGTCGGACCCATTTTCGATCGCGTTCTGATGCCCCAGTCCGAGGACGCGCCCGTCCGGTTGTTCACCATTCCACTTTTCAAGCACGCGGTTTATTTGGGTGATGTTTTTCCGGCGCAGGTCCATAACGTCTGGACCACGGTCGCGGTCAGTATTCTCGCGGTGTTCCTGATTAAGGGGTTGTGCGACTACGCCGGCAATTACTTGATCAATTACGTGGGTTTTTCGGCAGTGACGGATCTGCGCCAGTCGGTTTTCAATCGCGTACTGCATCAGGACGCCAATTTTTTCGAGAACAATTCCACCGCGCGTGTGATGTCCTCGATCATGAACGATCTGGAAAAAATCCAGGTGGCGCTGTCGCATATCCTAGCGGATTGGCTGCGCCAAAGCTTCACCGCGATTGCGCTGCTGGCGGTGGTTCTGCAAACCGATTGGCGGCTGGCAATCGTCAGTCTGACGGTTTTGCCGTTCGTGCTGGTCCCCACCATCCGACTGGGCCGCCGGATCCGCCGGACCACGCGCCGCGCGCAGGACGATGCAGCGGAGCTGAACCAGGTCCTTCAGGAAACGCTGAGCGGCAATCAGGTGGTGAAGTCATTCGGAGCCGAGGAGATCGAATCGAATCGCTTTCACGTGCGCGCGCAGCGTCTCCGGCGATCCAATCTTCGCTACGTCGCGCAGCAGGCAATCGCTTCGCCGCTGATCGAGTTTTTCGGCGCAATGACCATCGTGGCGCTGCTGGACTACGCGCGCTTGCAGATCAAATCCGGCGCGATGAGCCCCGGCGAATTCACCAGTTTCGTGATCGCGCTGCTGATGCTCTACGAGCCCGTAAAGCGCCTGGCCGGGATCCACAACATCTTTCAACAAGCATTGGGCGCGTCGCAAAAAGTATTCGAGTATCTGGATCGCGATCAGCAGATCAAAGAGAAGCCCGGTGCGGCGAAGCTCGCACGATTTGAAAAATCGATCGTATTTGAAGACGCGACCTTCCGGTATCCCAGCGCGCCCGACGGATTCACGCTGGATTCGATTCGCCTGGAAGTCAAAGCCGGCCAGATTGTCGCGCTGGTGGGACCGAGCGGCGCGGGGAAAACGACGCTAGCCAATCTGGTCCCGCGGTTCTACGACGTCGAACGCGGCTCGGTGCGGGTCGACGGGCGCGACGTTCGGGATCTGCGGTTGTCCTCACTGCGGGAAAAGATCGGAATGGTGGCGCAGGATACGTTTCTGTTCAACGACACCGTGGCGAACAATATCGGCTACGGCCGCCCCGATGCCACACGGGAACAGATTCAGGAAGCCGCGCGAAATGCCCTGGCCGAGGAATTCATCTCCAGAATGCCGAACGGGTTCGACACCATGATCGGCGAGCGCGGCCAGAAGCTCAGCGGCGGACAGCGGCAGCGGCTGGCCATCGCGCGGGCGCTTCTCAAAAACGCGCCGATTCTGATTCTGGATGAAGCCACGTCGCATCTCGATACGGAATCGGAGATGCTGGTGCAGCGGGCGCTTCAGAATCTGATGGAGCATCGCACGGTAATCGTGATCGCGCATCGTTTGTCGACGGTGCGGCGCGCCGACAAGATCGTGGTGCTGGACCGGGGCCGCATCGCCGAAACCGGGAAACACGAAGAGCTCATCAACAGCGGCGGCGTTTATCAGCGCCTTCATGAATTACAATTCTTGGAGCCGGATTCACTGGTTAATCCATGAGCATTTATCTATGACTCCTCTTCGCAGCATGACCGGATTTGCCCGCGTCCGCCGCGCGCTGGGCGATGGCGAAGTGGTGGTCAGCTTGAAAAGTCTGAATCATCGCGGGCTGGATGTTCAAGTGCACGCGCCCGGCGCCGTCGATCCGTTCGAGAACGCGATTCGGACCATGGTGAAGACCCGCGTGATACGTGGTCACGTGGAGGTTCGCGTTTCCCTCCCGCAGAGCGTTTCAAGCGGAAGCGCTCCGTCGCTGAATCACGCGATGCTGCAGCAATATTTGAAAGCTTTTAGCGAAGCTGCCGTCGCGCATCGGCTCGACTCGAAACCGGATCTGAACGCGGCGCTGCGCATTCCGGGGATGTTCACGGAAGCGGGAGAAGCGGATGCGGCTCCGGAGACCGGGCCGGCGCTGCTGGGTGCGCTGGAGGAAGCGCTGGGCGAGATGAACGCGTTCCGCGCGCGTGAGGGAGCGGAAATCGCCGCTGAAATGCGCGCGCACAATGCGCATGTGGCGGAAGCCGCGGCGGAGATGGAGCAGATCCGCAGTGGAGCGACCGCTGCATTTCAAAATCGTCTCTCAGAACGGTTGAAAGAACTGCTCAAGGGTACGCAGGTCGATCCTCAGCGGCTGGCCCAGGAAGCCGCGATTCTGGCGGACCGCAGCGATATCGGCGAGGAACTGGCGCGTCTGAAGATCCATTCCGCGCAGCTCGCGGGATTGCTGGATGGCGGCGGCGAAGTCGGGAAGAAGCTCGATTTTCTGCTGCAGGAAATGAATCGGGAAACCAACACGATTCTTTCGAAAACCAGCGGCGCGGGCGATGCCGGGCTCAAAATCACGAAACTGGCGCTGGGCGCGAAGGCTGCAATTGAGAAGGTCCGCGAACAGTCTCTCAATCTGGAATGACAACCGTATTCATCATCTCCGCGCCGTCGGGCTCGGGAAAGTCAACACTGACGCGCGAGCTGGTCGAGCGGGTCCCGGCGCTGCGATTTTCTGTTTCTTACACCACGCGTCCCCCGCGTGGAAACGAGCGCAACGGGCGCGAGTACTATTTCATCTCACGCGAGGAGTTCGAAGGGCGCGCCGCGCGGGGAGAGTTTCTGGAGCACGCAGAGGTGTTCGGGAACTACTACGGCACGCATAGCAGCGAGCTGGATCGCGCGGCGGCGGAGGGTGTCGACCTGGTGCTCGACATTGATGTCCAGGGTGCGCGACAATTAAAGAGTAGGATTCCGCCGGCAGTTTCGATCTTTATTCTCGCGCCGAGCCGGCAGATTCTGGAACAGAGGTTGCGGACGCGGTCGCAGGATTCCGATGAAGTCATCGCCAGGCGCTTGCGCGACGCGGCTGAAGAGATTCGCAATTATACGCGGTACGATTACGTGCTGGTGAACCGCGAGGTGAAGTCGTCGGTGGATACCCTGGTGTCGATCGTTGAAGCCACCCGCAGCCGGCGCGACCGGATGGAACAGGAAATTCGTCCCATTCTGGATAGTTTTGAAGTGAAAGAGAGTTAGAAATGCCTGAGTCCAATTTCAGAAATACGGCGGCGAGCATCATTCCGGACGATCCGGAAGCGAGCGCTTACCGGTTCATCATCGTCGCCGCGAAACGCGCCCGTCAGTTGCAAAACGGCGCGCGCAGCTTTCTACCGACCACTTCCAAGAAGCCGACCGTTGCGGCCATGGAAGAGGTTCGGCGCGGGCTGGTGCAATACGACGACCCGGCGATCACTCGCCTGCAAGAAGTGCCTGCCGAAGAGTAACCGATGAACGTCGCGCTCGGCGTCGGAGGCGGGATTGCCGCTTACAAGGCGGCCGAGTTGGCGCGCGCGCTGATGGAGCGCGGGTTTTCCGTACAAGTAGTGATGACCGCAGCCGCGGAGGAGTTCATTCGTCCGCTCACCTTCGCTGCTCTCACGGGCCGCAAGGTGATCACCGGACTCTTTAACGCGGGGAGCGCTGAAGATACCCTTTCGAGCGCGATTGAGCACATCGGCGTCGCTCAGGATAATCAGATCCTGGTGATCGCTCCGGCCACCGCCGGCCTTCTTGCGAAGTTCGCGCATGGACTCGCCGACGATTTTCTGACCACGACTTACCTCGCCTTCACGGGTCGCGTGGTGCTGGCTCCGGCGATGAACACCAACATGTGGAATCACGCGGCGACACAGGAAAACGTGCGAATTCTGCGAGAACGTGGACATGTCATCGTCGAGCCGGACGACGGCCTGCTCGCGTGCGGAATGGTCGGCCCGGGGCGGCTGGCCGATCCTGAGCAGATTGCCGAAGTGGTCGCGACATTGAAAGTCGAGCACGTGGAACCGCGCCGCGATCTGGATGGCGAAACGGTGCTAGTGACCGCTGGGCCAACGCAGGAGCCGCTCGACGCCGTCCGCTATTTGAGCAATCGCTCCAGTGGAAAGATGGGTTACGCTTTGGCGGAGGAAGCCGCGGCCCGCGGGGCTCACGTGATGCTGGTTGCTGGACCAGTCAGCATTCCTGATCCTCGCGGCGTCGAAGTGATTCACGTCCGTACTGCTTCCGAGATGCACCAGGCGGTGATGCAGCGCCTGAAGGACGCGACCATGATCCTCAAGGCAGCGGCCGTCGCCGATTATCACCGTTCCGACGCTCCGCGACACAAGGTCAAGAAAACTGCTGCGCGCCTGTCACTCGAGTTGGATCCGACGCCCGACATTCTCGCGGAAATCGGCCGGAACAAAGGCGATCGCCTGTTAGTAGGCTTTGCCGCCGAAACCGACAATCTTCTGGAGGAAGCGCGCCGCAAACTGGAAACCAAGAATTGCGACATGATCGTCGCGAATCTGGTTTCTCAGGAAGGCGTCGGTTTCGATTCCGATGAGAACGAAGTGGTGCTGGTGATGCGCGCCGGCGAATCGATCGCCGTGCCCCGCGCGGCAAAGCGGGCGATTGCGGGCCGCATTTTCGACGAAGTCATCAAATTACGCCTGGCTCTTCACGCGTCGCAATGAATCGGGACGAGCTGCGGCAGTACCTCACTTTCTACCAGGACCTCGGAGTGAAACATATCTATAAGCGCGCTTCCGCTGCGCCCGTGCCCCGGCTAACGAAAGACGCGACGCAACCTGCGCCGGCGCCATCCATTGTGCCGCCGCTGGCGCCGAGCGACGACACGCTCGCGAAGATCATGGCCGATATTGGCGATTGCCGCCGCTGCAGGCTGTGCGAGCAGCGCCAGAAAATCGTCTTCGGCTCCGGAGACGAGCAGTCGCGGCTGGTGTTCGTCGGCGAAGGTCCAGGCGCGGATGAGGACGCGCAAGGACTGCCGTTCGTGGGCCGCGCGGGGCAATTGCTCACGCAGATGATCGACAACACCGCGTCGAAAGAAGGCATCCCCATCCGCCGCGCTGACGTGTACATTTGTAACGTCGTGAAATGCAGGCCGCCCGAAAATCGAACGCCGCTGCCGGACGAAATGGAAATCTGCGGGCAATTTCTGTTCCGGCAGCTGGTGACGATTCGTCCCAAAGCGATTTGCGCGCTGGGCTCGACGGCGGCGAAGGCGCTGCTGGCGACCAAGGACGGCGTCACCCGTTTGCGGGGAAAGTGGCACAAGTGGCGCGATATTCCGCTGCTCGTGACCTATCATCCTTCGTACCTGCTGCGCCCCTACAATCAGGACGCGAAACGCGAGGCTTGGGAAGATCTGAAGAAGGTCCTGCATTTCGTGTATGACTGAAAGAAGTCTCACGCAAAAACGCAACGGTCGCCAAGAAAAACTTTGCGATCTTTGCGTCTTTGCGTGAATTAAGTTTTTATGCGCGGGAGATTCATCACTTTCGAAGGCCCGGAAGGCAGCGGCAAGTCGACGCAACTGCGGATGCTCGCGGCGCGATTGCGCTCGGAAGGACACAAGGTCTTCGAAACCGCGGAACCGGGCGGCACGCCGATTGGGACGCAAATCCGCCGTGTGCTGCTGGATCAACAGAATCGGGAAATGTGCCCGACCACGGAATTGCTGCTCATGTTCGCCTGCCGGGCGCAAAATGTCGAACAATGGATTCTTCCCGCGCTCGGAGAAGGCCAGATTGTTCTATCGGACCGCTTCACCGATTCGACTTTGGTTTATCAGGGAATCGCGCGCGGCTTGGGATCTGAAGTCGTTTACGAAGTCGACCGGATCGCGTGCCGCGGCTTGGTCCCGGACTTGACGCTGGTGATCGACATCGACACGGAAACGGGTTTGAAGCGCGCGCACACGCGGAATCGCCGGACGCAGGATGTCGAGACCAGGCTCGACGAACAGGCGCTCAGCTTCCATCGAAAAGTGCGCGACGCGTATCATCAGCTCGCAGCCGATGAGCCGCGCCGGGTACGCCTGATCGACGGCGGCCGCGAAGAAAACACGGTGGCCGCGGACGTCTGGGAAATCGCAGCACTGCTCCTGCGTCCCGAGTAACCGCGCTCTAAGATAAACAAATGGATCACTTGCCGCGCCGGCTGGCTCTCATCGCTACCGCGATGATCCTCACGCTTGCAGGCGGGACATTAGGATTCGTCCTGATCGAACACTATTCGGTGTTCGACGCGTTCTATATGACGCTGACCAGCGTGACCACGGTCGGCGGCGGCGAGATCCGCAAGCTGAGTTTCGCCGGGCGCGTGTTCAACAGTTTCCTGCTTCTGTTCGGCGTCATTGTCATCTTTCTGGCGATCGGCGCGATGACCCAGACCGTGATCGAACTGGAGCTGAACCAGTTCTTTGGAAAGCGACGGATCAAGAACATGATTGATAAGCTGGAGGGCCACGTCATTCTGTGCGGGTACGGCCGCGTGGGCCGCGGCGCGGCAGAGGAGTTGATTCATGCCGGCGCGAAGTTCGTGGTGGTGGATCGCGACGACGAGAGAGTGGAGCGCGCGATGAAGGCTGGCTTTCTCGCAGTTCTGGCCGACGCGAGTAGCGATGACACCTTGCGAGACGTAGGCATCGCACGGGCAAGCGGACTGATCGCGACGCTGTCCTCGGATGCTGACAACCTATTTCTGATCCTGTCGGCGAAATCGCTCAATCCGAAGCTCTTTCTTTCCGCTCGAGTGGCCGAGGAAGCTTCCGCGGAAAAACTTCGGCGCGCCGGAGCCGATTTCGTTTTCGCGCCCTACAACAGCACCGGCCACCGCATGGCCCAGGCGCTGCTGAAACCGCATGTGCACCAATTTTTGGATTTCACGACTCAAAACGTGGGTCTCGACGCCGGCATCGAACAAGTCCGCGTCAGCGACGGCTGCGCTTTTGTGAATCAGTCGCTGGCGGAGATGCACGTGCGGCGCGAACTTGGCGTCATCGTGCTCGCGATCCGCAAAGCGGACGGTGAGATGCAATTCAATCCGCCGGCGGAAGCGAAAATCGCCGGGGGCGATCATCTCATAGTGATGGGGCGTCCCGACGGTCTGCGAAAGCTCGAACATCTGCTGACGGGAGCTCCCGCGTGAAAGTTTTGACGTCAGCGCAGATGCGCGAAGTGGACCGGCTGACCATCCAGCGCGGCACTCTCAGTGCAGTCTTGATGGAGAACGCCGGGCGCCGGGTGGTCGAAGTGATCGAGCGCGATTTCGCGCCACTTTCGCGGCAGCGCGTGGCCGTGTTTTGCGGAAAAGGTAACAACGGAGGCGATGGCCGGGTGGTCGCGCGGTTGCTGCGCGATCGTGTCGCGGCCCTTCAGGTGATTTCCGTTGAAAAGCAGGAACCGCTCCAGTTCGAGCCGACATTGGTCGTCGACGCGGTGCTCGGAACGGGGTTGAACGGACCGGCTTCGGGGGCCGCGCTTGACTTGATTCGGACGATCAATCTAAATCGTCCGGCGGCGAGAGTGGTCGCCGTGGATGTTCCGTCGGGCCTCGGCGGCAGCGGTGAATTTGTTCGCGCCGACGTCACTGTGACGTTCACTGCTCCTAAAGTCGAACATTTCCTTGCGGACGGAGCGGCCGAGGCGGTGGGGCGATTGATCGTCGCCGAGATCGGCAGTCCGCCGGATCTGGTGCAGTCGGACCTGGAAGTTTCCGAAGCACACGATTTCGCTGCATTGTTCGCCCCGCGCAAGCCGGATTCGAACAAGGGGAATTTCGGACATGTCCTGGTCATCGGCGGCGCGCCGGGAAAAGTCGGAGCAGCCGCTATGGCTGGCCTGTCTGCTCTAAGATCCGGTGCGGGTCTGGTCACGGTCGCCTGTTCCGATTCCTCGCGCCTGGTTCCCGAGCTGATGTCGGATTCGTTCGAATCCTTTTCGCTCGAGAGAAAGACGGTTGTGGCCGTGGGCCCAGGACTCGGCCCGAGCCGGCCTTTACTGGAGCGATTGATGAAAGAGGTCACCGTGCCGATGGTGATCGACGCGGACGGCCTCAATTCGATTGCCGGAACCGATTTTCGCGGACGCGGCGCACAGACCATCCTGACACCGCATCCCGGCGAGATGGCGCGGCTCATGGGACGGCCGGTGACGGACCGACTGCGCGATGCTCGAGAGTTCGCGCAGGACCGAAACGTCTGCGTCGTGTTGAAAGGACATCGAACGCTGATCGCGTTTCCCGACGGCCGCGTGTGGATCAATCCCACCGGTTCGCCTGCGATGGCCAAAGGCGGCACCGGCGACATTTTGACCGGTATGGTTGCTGGAATCGTCGCGCAGCATCCTAAGGACATTGAACGGGCCGTTCGCGCCGCCGTCTGGCTGCACAGCCGCTGCGGCCAACTCGCCGCTGAAGAGCTTACTGATTTCTGTGTGCTCGCAACCGATCTGCTTCACTATCTTCCGAGGGCCATCCGTGAGTGTGTTTGAGACGCGCTCGGAAGAGGAGACCATCGAGCTTGGCCGCCGCATCGCGAGCGAGCTGCCGCGGCGCGCCGTGGTTCTGCTGATCGGGAATCTGGGCGCAGGGAAAACGACGTTGGCCAAAGGAATCATAAGTGGCCTCGGCGCGGCGCAGCCAGACGAAGTTTCCAGCCCGACGTTCACGTTGATCCATGAGTACGGCCGCGTCTACCACATCGATCTGTACCGGCTGGATCGAGTCCAGGAAATCGCCACGCTGGGCCTGGATGAGATTTTCGATCGCGATGCCGTGGTCTTGATCGAATGGGGCGAACGCTTCCCGCAGCTCATGCCGACGGATCGCATCGAAATTCGCTTGCGAATGCTGGATGACGATCGCCGCGAGATCGAAATGGAGGCCGTTAATGGGCCAGAACTCGGACAGCGAACGCCGTTGCGATGAGCGAATCGTCTTCCTTCACCAGATTGCTCGAATTGTGGAAACTTCCATCCGGGCGCTGCGGCGGAAGCAGGACAGCTAGTCCGGGGACAGCTCGCGCTACCGCCGCCGCATAGTAGAAGCGCAGCCCGAGCGACCACTCTTCACGCGGGCCCTCGAAACCCGGCACGCGATCGATCAGATGATGATCGCGCAACCATTTTTTGGCGCTCGTAATGCGCACGTCATTCTCTGGAACGCCTGCCGCGCGCAACGCCAGCACGCCGTCCGCGGTAGTCGTTCCGTAACTACGATGCTCCCCGGCTTTGTTGATCTCCGGGTTCACGGTGGAAAAGTAAAAACCACCATCCGGATTCTGGCATCGCTCCAAGTAGACCAAAGCTTTCTGCATTGCCGGATCGGATGCCGGAACTCCGGCTGCAGCTAGTCCTTCGAGCACGTAACGCGTCATTGCCAGATCGACGTGCCCTGCATTCGGCGGCGTGAGCCGCACTCCACCCATGCCCCAGGCTCCATAGGGCGGATCGTCACGACGCCAGCCGCCGTCTTCGGTGAACTGTTGTGCGCGCAGACAAGAAACCATCGGTTCCAAGCCGGACGCCTTGGCGCGAACCAGAGCGCGAATGGCGAGCCCAGTCGCATAGTTGGGATAATCGACCGCCGCGGAGTCCATCATTCCCAACGATCCTTCGGAATTGATATTCCGTTTGATGAACGCGACGGCGCGATCCACAGCTTCAGCCGACCGGTCGGGCAGATCGAGCAGAGCGTCGAGAACGAACGGCGTCAGAGATTGCCCGGATCGCAGCAGGCCGTAGGCGCGGCTATGCCACCCGCCATCCTCGGCCTGCTGCGCCCAGAGATACTGCGCGGCCTTGCGAACGCCTTCCCGCGAATCGCTTCGCGAACAAGACGCCACGGAAATGGCCGACAGCATAAAGCCGCGTCTGGTGACCTGAGATCTCAGCATCGACCGCTCCCTATGGTCGCTGTGTCGCCCCTACAAAATCAGCCGCTCCCTGAGCCGTGACCAAAGGGAGCGGTTTGACGCGCGAGGTCATCACACAGACTATTTAGGAGTATTCGGCAGCGGATCGCGATCGACCGTCAGATTGAGGATCGCCGCGCTGGTGGTTGCCACACGTCCCGTGATGCAGTGACTGCCCGCCCACGTTCCGTCGTCATTCTGGAGCTTCAGAATGCGATCGGTGATCTGGGTGTGCCACTTGGTCCACTCCTCGCCGCCAGTCCGCCGCAGGGAGTCGCTGATGTTGAGATAGGAGAAAAACTCCTCGCCGCCCATCGATCCAAATCCATTCACGAAGCGGCCATCCGCGAGTTGCGACTTGATCGCAGCGATCTGCGGAGCATTGGCCTTCCGATCCTTCTCGGTCCGGGATAATTGTTCGAGTGCCTGCGCGCTTTGATACAGCGGAACTCCGGCGGCCGCGGGGGTAGCGGCGGGCGGCGCGGGGCGGAACGACCCGGTTGTCGACGATGGCGGAGGACCAGCAATCCCGTTCTTCGTATACAGGTCGGCGCGATCCATCACGCTCGCCTCTACCTTAACGCCCTTCTCTTGTGCGGCATACAGACTCCGCGAAGCCATCGAAGTCCCCAGAATCGGCGCCCATCCACCCGCGATATTCCAGCTTCCATCGCTTTGCTGGTTTCGCTGGATCTTCGCCACACAGCGTTCCAAGTCCTTCCTGACGCGAAGATTCTCTGTCGCAGTAGGCATCGTTCCGTCGATTTCGGAAAGCAGCATAGACGTCAGGAAAGTATCGATGAACGGCCCTAGCTTGCGTTGAATCTGGGTGCCGTTGACGTGCGTGATGCTGAGCCCTTCCTGCGGGCTATTTTCGACGTTGCGCATGATGAAGTCGAGCGCGCGCTGGACGTTGGGCTGATACTGCTTGCCTGCCCGCCGCAGAGCCAGCGCCGCCACGGCTGTATTGGCGATGTCGTTGCCGTTCGATTCCAAATGCTCGCCCTGCCGGATGTAAGAGGTTTCGCCGCCGTCCTGCCCCCAACCGCCGTCCTTACCTTGCACCGAGGCGATCCAGCGCGCGCCTTTCTCCACGGAAACGGTAACGGCCTGATTCGGTTGATTCGCCGGTGTTGCTCCCCACAGCGCCACGGCCACAATTCCGGCCGCGGACCCGCCGATTACGAATGATTTCATGTCAGCTCCTTTCTGAACTGCTTCGGAGCGGATATGCCTCAACCGGGCCGACCCTTTCAGTAAATGTGAGGACCCGGTCGGTGACGCTCGCGGTTCGGTGTCAGGATGACCGGGTCCCGACGGTTAAGGCGCATCGTCGCCCCACATCAGACTGACGCGGTCGCGATCCGCGGTGTTTAGATCGTCGTGATAAACGGTGCCGGTTCCGGTCCAGAGTTTGGACCCCTGGGCGGGCCAGCTCAGGACCAGAATATTGGTCATCCGGTCCGGATCGTTAGGTTTGGCGTCGATGATCCATACGTCGCCGAAAGCGGCGCGAAAAGTGGCGAGCAGATTGCGAGCGAACGCGGACTCGAGTTCCCGGTCGAGCCCGGCATTGACCAGCGTGTGATCGGAGACAGCGCGGACGTCGGCGAAGAATTCGGTGGTGACCAGCTCATCGGGGATGCCTTTGCCGAAATACGCGTCGATCATGGTGAATCCGTAGTGCCGCGATTCACGTTTCAATTTTCGAACCGCAAAGCGCGCGGATAGCGCCAGGAACTGGATTTTCGAGGAGAGCGGCTGCTTTAGAAAATACTGTTCGGCGATCGGTTTTACGGACGGATCCACGTCGACGGCGTCGATGCGCTGTATCACCGGCATGCGTGCCGCGTCGCGCGGCAGATTGAATCCGGCCGATCCGATCACTAGCGCTTCGGACGCCCCGGTTTCCGCCAGCGCGCGTTCTGAGACCAGTGTGTAGGAGAACGACGATTCACCGTCGTCGGCGTAGACTCCTGAAGCTCGGCCCCCACCCATCATCAGTATGCGTTCCATGCGTCCATTCTTGGCCTGGCTATTAAAAATCCGCACGGATTGGTAGGGGCTGTCGAACGAAAACAGGTCGCCTGTGGGAGCGCTCAGCCGATGCATCGCGGGCGCGACCAGGATTACCGCCACGGCAATCGCGATCAGGCGCTTGTGGACGATCGCCATCACGACGCCCGCCGCGACAAGCACGGCACACACGAGATAAGTGGAGCGCGTGACGCCGATCGACGGAAACAGCCAGACCGGTGTGACGACGCCGCCTGCAACCGACCCGATGGTCGAGAAAAAGAGGACCTTTCCCGACGCGCGGCCAGCTTTTCCGTCGCTGGTAAGCTCGGCTAGCATGGGCACGGTTTGCGAGGCGAAATAAACCGGCATCGCGAACAGCAGGGCTGCCGTGATGCCTATCGACAACGGAAGATTTAGTGAATCGAGCAACTTATCAAGAAGTCTCGCTTCCAGCGGAAACGCGACGCCGTAGATGACGGCTGCGAGCAACAGGTTGCGCGCAAGAATCGTACGCGTGCGCGCCGCGTCCCATTTCGCCGAAAGGGCTCCACCTCGCCAATATCCAGCACTCAGGGCGAATAAAACTACGCCCAGCATCACGCCGGTGAGGATCATGCTTGAGCCGGCCACCGGGATTGCCAGCCGGATCGCAATGACTTCGACCGCGAGAGTCGAGAATCCTTCCGTGAATGCGACGGTCCAGAGGATCCAATGCGCGGGTCCGCGCTGCATATCAGCGACGACGCGTCCGCTTCAGCAGGCGCTTGAACCTGCGGTCGAACTCGTCAAGGTTATGCCGGATTCTCGCCTGTGTAGCGTCGCGCGCAGCCGTGTCAACGGGTTCAGAAACCTCCGGCAAGGGCGATCGCCGGATGCTGGTGTACCGCCGACCGACCTCGGTCACGATGCACAAGGTCTCACGCAAACTCTGGTCAACCTCGTCCCAGCTCATTTGCAGACAGTATACCAATCGATCCTTTGAGTTGATAGAATTGAGAGTTCCACGAAGGCTGGAAAATTTTAAAACTTAGGAACGAATCATGGCGGTCACAGGTGCGGGTCTGGAAGGCGTTGTCGCGGCGGAATCCAGAATCTGTTATATCGACGGCGACGCGGGAATACTGAGCTATGAAGGATTCAACATCCACACGCTCGCCGACCACGCGACGTTCGAGGAAGTGATCTTTCTTCTATGGAACGGCCGCCTGCCGAAGCGGGGGGAACTGGACGCGTTGAAGTCCGCGCTGGTCGCGAACCGCCCGATTCCACCGGATGTTACCGGATTTTTGAAGTCGGTCAGCAAATCCGCGCCGATGGACGTGCTGCGTACCGCGGTGTCGATGCTTTCGCTGTACGATCCGCTGGCCAAGGACATGTCGACGGAGGCGAATCAGCAAAAAGCGATCAAACTGATGGCCCACACGGCGACCATCGTCACCAGTTTCGACCGGCTGCGCAAAGGTGAACCCGTCGTGGAGGGCGATCCCAAGCTCAATTTCGCGGCGAACTTCTTATACACATTGACGGGCAAGAAACCCGACGACGTGATGGAGCGGGCCTTCGACATCGCGCTCATCCTGCATGCCGACCACGAGTTCAACGCGTCGACCTTCGCGGCGCGCGTGGTGGCGGCAACGCTTTCCGATATTTATTCCGCAGTGACGGCTGGGATCGGCGCACTGAAAGGTCCGCTGCACGGCGGCGCTAACGAAGATGCAATCAAGATGCTGCTGGCTGCCGGGTCGACCGAGAAGGCGATCGAGCACGTAAAGGAGATGTTGGCGAACAAACAGAAGGTGCCAGCGTTCGGACATCGCGTCTATCACACCACCGATCCGCGCGCGACCCATCTCGCGGCGCTATCGGAAGAGCTGGGTAAACGCACCGGCCACGTCGAGCTGTACCAGACATCCAAGCAGATCGAGAAGTACATGAAGGAGACCAAGAATCTGAATGCGAACGTCGATTTCTACTCGGCGTCGGCATACTATTCGTTGGGGATTCCGATCGACCTGTTCACTCCGATCTTCGCGGTGAGCCGCATGTCCGGATGGACCGCACATGTGCTGGAACAGTATCGCAACAACCGCCTGATCCGGCCGCGTGCGGACTATATCGGATTGCCCGTCGGCCAGGAGTGGGTCCCCATCGACGCGCGGTAGCTGGTAGCTCACTTGGGATTCTAGGCAAAGCAGCGCAGGTCCCCGACCTGCGGCGGTGGACAAAGTGTACGATCTCTCTTTCTTTCGAAACAACCTGGACGCGATCGCCAAGAGACTCGCGGATCGCGGATTCTCTCTTGATGTAGAGGCATTTCGCAAGTTGGATGTCGAGCGCCGCGCGGCGGTGACGGAGTCCGAGCAACTTAAGGCGCAGAAGAACTCCGAATCGGAGGAAATCGGAAAACTCAAAAAAGCCGGCCAGGACGCGACCGAACGGCAACAGAAAGTGCGCGAGATCGGGGATCAAATCGCCAGTCTCGATCAGAGAGCGTCCGAACTGGACGAATCCTTTCGCGCGCTCATCGCTGGCGTGCCGAACCTTCCGCACGAGTCCGTTCCCACCGGCCGGAGCGCCGACGACAATGTGGAAGTCCGCCGCTGGGGGACGCCGCCTTCCTTCGATTTCGAGCCGAAAGCGCACTGGGATCTCGGGCCGGAACTCGGCATTCTCGACTTCGAGCGCGCCGCGAAAATCACGGGAGCCAGATTCGCCGTGTATTGGGATCTGGGCGCGAAGCTTGAACGCGCACTGATCAATTTCATGCTCGACGTGCATACGAAAGAGCATGGCTATCGCGAAGTACTCCCACCGTTCATGGTCAATTCGGCGAGCCTCTACGGCACCGGCAATTTGCCCAAATTCGAAGCGGACTTGTTCAAACTCCAGGGCACGGATTACTACCTGATCCCGACCGCCGAAGTGCCGGTGACCAATCTCTATCGCGACGAAACGCTGGACATGGACGCGCTGCCGATTTGTCTGTGCGCCTACACGCCGTGCTTCCGCAGCGAAGCCGGATCGTATGGACGCGACGTGCGCGGCATCATACGCCAGCATCAATTCCAGAAGGTCGAGCTGGTGAAGTTTTCCAAGCCCGAATCCTCCTACGATGAATTGGAAAAGCTGACGCGCGACGCTGAAGATATTTTGGTTCGGCTCGGCCTACCCTACCGCACTGTGGTTCTTTGCACCGGTGACATGGGGCCATCGTCCGCCAAGACCTATGACATCGAGGTGTGGCTGCCCGGCCAGAACGGGTATAAAGAAATTTCGTCATGCTCGAACTTCGAAGCCTACCAGGCGCGCCGCGCATCGATCCGTGGAAGATCGGGCAAGAAGAACGAGTATGTTCACACACTCAACGGGAGTGCCCTGGCAGTCGGACGGACGTGGGTCGCGATCGTCGAGAACTTCCAGGAGAGAGACGGCAGCGTCGTGGTTCCGGAGGCGCTGCGTCCCTATCTTGGCGTGGAAGTGATCAAGCCCCAAACTGGCTGTTAATGAACGTGAATGGACGTTGATTAACGGCCACAAAGATCTAAGCCAGCAATCCCTTGACGACGTTTCCCGCCACATCCGTCAACCGGAAATCCCGCCCCGCGTAGCGAAACGTCAAGCGGGTGTGATCGAACCCCAGCAGGTGCAGAATCGTCGCGTGAAAATCGTGGACGTGCACTTCATCCTTCGCGACTTTGTAACCCAGATCGTCCGATCCGCCCCACACAGTGCCGCCCTTCGCTCCACCGCCGGCGATCCAGGAACTAAACGCTGTGTTGTGATGCGAGCGGCCTTCGGGGGAATCCGCATGCGGCGAGCGTCCGAACTCGGTGGTCCACACTACTAGCGTGTCATCGAACATGCCGCGCGATTTCAAATCTTTCAACAGACCGGCAATGGGCTGATCGACGTTTCGGGCCAACGGCTCGTGATCACGCATGTCGCCATGCGAGTCCCAGTTGTTGGACGCGCCTTGATCGATCAATTCGATGAAGCGAACGCCTCGCTCGGCGAGCCGCCGGGCCACCAGACACTGCCACGCGAATCCTTTGGTAGACCCGCGTTCGAGACCGTACAACGCCAGCGTCGCGTCGGTTTCTTTCGATAGATCCAGCACCTCCGGCATTTCCATCTGCATCCCGTAGGCAGTCTCGAAAGTCTTGATTCGCGCTGCAAGCGCCGGATCGGCGGGCCGCGTCATTTGATGCTTGCGATTCAGGCGCGCGAGCAGCCCCAACTCCAGATCTTCAATCTTCTGGGTCGGCGCGCGGCGCGACAGGTTCGGAACCGGATCGCTCCCCGCCGTCACCAGCGTTCCCGAATGACACCCCGGCAAAAAATCGGACGACCATACTTGCGACCCGCAATAGGGCAGCTTCGGCGCCAACACCACGAACGACGGGAGGTTCTGATTCTCCGTTCCGAGCCCGTAGCTGACCCACGACCCGACGCTCGGGCGTGCCACCGTAACGGAGCCGGTGTGGATCCCCAGCGTGGCCTGAAAATGATCGTTGTGATCGCCGCGCATGGAGCGGATCAGGCAGATATCATCGATCGAGTTTGCGATGTGCGGAAAAAGATCGCTGACCATGACGCCGGATTGGCCGCGCGGCTTAAACTCCCACCGCGGACGAACGTAGGCGCGGCCGCCATTGGTTTTGAGCCCTTGTTCAGCCGCCTCAATCAGCTTGGGCTTGTAGTCGAACGAATCGACGTGCGACACGCCGCCCGGCATATACATAAAGATGACGCGTTTGGCTTTGCCGGAAAAATGAGGCGCGTGCGGAGCCAGTGGATCGCTCGATTCCGCGAGCAACTGCCGCACCACGGCAGGAAAAAGCATGGAGCCGGTGAACAGGCTCCGTGTCATTTGGCGGCGCGAACAATCGCAAGGTTTCATACCAAAATCTCAATCGATGAATACAAATTCGTCACTCGCCAGCAGCACGTGCATCAAGCTCGCGAGCGCGGCGCGCGGCTGGCGATCCGCCGCCAGACTCGAATTCTTTAGCTCCGCCGTAGCCTTCGTCAGGAACCGCGAGCACTCCACCATTTCTGCGGGTGCCGGCGCGCGGCCGTAGACCAGCCGGTAAGCGTAGCGAATGCGCTCCGCGTCGGCGGGGAACGCCATCCCTACGCGGACGGCTAAAAGATCCGCCTGCTCGTCGACGAAGGCACTGTTCAACATAGCGAGGGCCTGAAGCGAAGTCTCCTCCGCGCCGCGCTGGGACGTGCCTGCGTTGGGATCAGCGCCGTCGAAAACCTCCAGCATCGGATGCTTCTTCAGGCGCTGCTGCATCAGGTACACACTGCGCTTGCGCGTTTCATAGACGGCGAAGAACTGGACATGTTGCGTGTATTTGAACTTCGTCTCCGGGGGAAAAGGATGAGGCCCGCCCATTTCGCGATCGAGATCGCCGGCTACGGTCAGCATCGCGTCGCGGATCTCTTCGGCGTCCAATCGGCGGCGGTCGAAGCGCCATAGATAATTGTCTTTCGGATCGATTTTCGAGTCGACGGTGTTGTGTTCGCTCGCCATCCGGTAAGCGCGCGACCGCATGATCAGCCGGTGCATGGCCTTGATCGAATACCCGGATTCGCGGAAACGCGACGCGAGCCAGTCGAGCAGCTCCGGATTGATCGGCGCATCGCCGCGCGCACCGAAATCGCTGGGAGTGTCGACAATTCCCTTGCCGAAATGGAATTGCCAGATGCGATTCACCATCACGCGCGCCATTAGTGGATTCGAGGGATCGGTGATCCACTGCGCTAATTCGCGACGCCCGCTCCCTTTTTCGTCCTGCGGAAGCATCTGACCGCCGAGTACAGTGAGAAATCCGCGCGGGACTACCTCACCCAGCTTGTGCGGATCGCCCTTTGTCTGGATCTTCGCGTCACCGGCTTTCCCATCGCTGACTGCGTAAATCCTGGCGGCGTTCGGCGCATCGTGCTCCAGCACGGCCATGCGATCCTTCATGCGCCAGATCTCTTTTTCGCGCTCTTCCTTGCTTAACTCCTTGCCCTCGGTGCGGTCCTGCAAGCCGCGGCTGTGATGGTCCAGATCAGAGGTCTCGTCCTGATAGGCTTTGAGGCGTTGCGCGTTTTTCGAGTCGAGGGCCACGAAATCTTTCGCGTGCGGATAAAGTTCGGTGCCGGGAAACGGATAGGTCGTGCTGTTGAAGATGCCGTAGAGCGCATAGTAATCGCGCGAGGGAATCGGATCGAATTTGTGATCGTGACAGCGCGCGCAGGCGATACTCAGCCCCAGCATGGTCTTGCCGAGATTGTCGATGGTATCGTCGATGGTCAGATGAAATTCGTTGGCTCCGGAGCCGAACCGCCGTGCGATGGCGAGATACCCGGTAGCGATGTTCCTTGCCGCGCGGTCGCCGCCATCGATCAAATCACCCGCGATCTGCTCACGCAGAAACTGATCGTAAGGTTTGTCGTCAATGAATGCGCGGATCACCCAGTTGCGGTAGCGATAGGCATCGGGAATCGGAAAATCGGCGTTGCATCCAGACGTATCGGCGTAGCGGACCAGGTCAAGCCAGTGTCGTCCCCAGCGCTCGCCATACTGCGGCGATCCGAGCAGCCGGTCGATCAATCTATCGAAAGCTCCGGGAGCGGTATCGGCGACGAACGCGTCGACTTCCTCCGGCGTTGGCGGCAATCCAGTCAAATCGTAAGTCGCGCGGCGGATCAGCGCTCGTCTCGACGCGAGGCCCACGGGCGTTAGTTTCTTTTGGTCGAGCTTGGCCTTGATGAAGCGGTCGATCGCGGTCCTGGACCACGCCGGATCGGCAACTTTGGGCGGAGCCGGATCTTTCACCGGCTGGAACGACCAGAATTTCCTGGCCTTCTCGAAATCGTAGGCTGGAGCAGCGGGCACGGTGCGCGGATCGGGAGCGCCCAGCTTGATCCACTCTTCGAAATCGGCAACCTGATCGGCCGAAAGCGGCCCGGCCGGCGGCATTTTGAGGTTGCCGTCGCGGCGGATCGCATGCACCAGCTTGCTGTTTTCCGGATCGCCCGGCGTGATGACGGTGCGGATGCCGTCAGACGAATCGATCTTCAGGCTCCCGGCGGCCGATTTCCCGCTATGGCACTGATAGCATCGGTCTGCCAGAACCGGACGAATCTTCTTTTCGAAAAAATCCAGACCGCTGGGCTTATCTGCCGCGGACGCGGCACACGAGAGACACACGACAAGCGCGAACTGCCTGCGCATGGGGCTAGTATATCAACGTGGAAATGAGCTCTTCCATCGCCATCCGTAAAAGGCCAGCGAAACGAGATAAATCCCGAAGCCCGCAAAGAAGTAGCCAATCCCGATGCGATGCACCGAAACGTCCGGCGTGAAGCCTCCCACGCATTGCACCACTCCGATGAACGCGACATCGAGGCCGCAGATCCGTGCTTCGCCTGAATCGAGCGGCAGCAATCCGGTGAGCATCTTCAGCAGCGTCGATTTCCCGGCGCCGTTTGGCCCGAGCACCGCACACACACCGGAATCGATATCGAGAGAGACGTTGTCCACGGCCAGGAACTCCTTGAACCGTTTGGAAACGCTGCTGCAGTGGATCTTATTCAAAATTGAGGATCACCTTGGCCGCCTGGCCCCCGATCATCGCCGCGAACCCTTTTTCGTATTCGGTGTAGTGGAAGCGGTGCGTGATCACAGGGTGAATGTCGAGGCCCGATTGCAGCATCACCGTCATCTTGTACCAGGTTTCGTACATTTCGCGGCCGTAGATGCCTTTGATGGTGAGCATATTGAACACGACCGTGCGCCAGTCGATCGACATTTCTTTGTCGGGAATCCCCAGCATGGCGATCTTAGACCCGTGGCTCATGTTGGCTAACATGTCGCGAAACGCCTGCGCGTTGCCGGACATTTCCAGGCCAATATCGAATCCTTCCGTCATTCCCAACTGCTTCTGAACGTCGGGAAGAGTTCCTTTGGTCACGTCAAGCGCGACGGTCGCGCCCATTTTCCTGGCCAAGTCGAGCCGGAACGGATTCATGTCCGTCACGACGACAAATCGCGCGCCTGCGTGATGCACGACCGCCGCCGCCATCAGACCGATCGGACCCGCGCCGGTGATCAGCACGTCTTCGCCGAGCACCGGGAATGACAGCGCTGTATGCACGGCATTCCCGAAGGGATCGAAAATCGCGGCGATATCCAAATCGATGGACGATGCGTGCCGCCAGATGTTGGTCATCGGCAGCACGATGTATTCGGCGAACGCGCCCGGCCGGTTCACGCCGACGCCCAACGTGTGCGCGCACAGATGACGGCGGCCCGCCAGACAGTTGCGGCAGCGCCCGCACACGACGTGACCTTCACCGCTGACGATATCGCCGGCGTGAAAGTCGTTGACATTCGACCCGACCTCGACGATCTCGCCGGCAAACTCGTGGCCGATGGCCATCGGTACCGGAATCGTGCGCTGAGCCCAGTCGTCCCACTTGTAAATATGGACGTCGGTCCCGCAAATCCCGGCACGCTTCACGTGGATCAGAACATCGTTGATCCCGGGCCGCGGCGCGTCAACTTCTTCGAGCCACAATCCTGGCTCGCGTTTGCTCTTGACCAATGCTTTCATAAAATCCTATTGTCTCGAAGTTGAGGGCAAGCTTCGATGCGAGTAAGTCATTTGGAGATCACAGGCTGAAGCCTGTGCCACCAACGACAGACAGATGTGGCACAGACTTCAGTCTGTGTGCCTTTTCGGCAACGTCCAAGAATCCTTGCTCTGCGCGAGGTCCGATACACTGGAGCTATGCGATTGCTTTCGGGGATATGTCTCTTCGCGATTTCCCTTCATGCGCAAGTTGCTGGTTTAAACGCCACGACTGGATCGAAGCTCACTCCCCAACAAAGACAGCTGAATCTCGATTCGTTTGAAAAGGTCTGGACAGCGGTCCGCGATCATCATTGGGAGAAGAATCCGGGGGGCCTGGACTGGCAGGCAATTCACACCGAATTTCGCCCCAGGATCGAGCAAGCCGATTCCATGGACGCTGCCCGCACCGTAATGCGCGACATGCTGGAGCGCCTGCACCAGACGCATTTCGGAATCATTCCTTCCACCGTGTACGACGACGTGGACGTGGCCGCTGGCGAAGGGTCGCCCGGTGTAGACCTCCGTGTGATCGATACTCAGGCCATCGTTACGCACGTCGATTCCGGATCGCCGGCTGAAAAGGCGGGTGTGACGCCCGGATGGGCAATCGTCAGCGTGGACGGCAAAGAGCTCGCCCCGGTCATTCAGAAGCTCCAGGCCGATCCTGCGATGCACGAGCTGACCTTGGAGCGTTCGGTACTCGCGCGATTGAGCGGGCCGGTGGGCGGCAAGCTTCCCGTGGTCTTCTCGAACGGCGCCAATCGGAAGGTCGCTCTGGACCTGTCTCTAACCGAGCCGCGCGGCCAGGCAGCCAAATTCGGCAACCTTCCCACGCAGCATGTATGGTTCGAATCAAAAAAAATCGAGAATACCGAATATGTCGCGTTCAATATGTTCCTGGATCTGCCGCGAATTATGGGGAATTTCGGTGACGCGGTGAATAGCTGCCTGCAGTGCAGCGGCCTCATAATCGATCTGCGCGGCAACCCCGGCGGCATCGGCGGAATGGCCATGGGAATGGCAGGCTTTCTAGTCGATAAGCCCGACCAGAAGCTGGGAACCATGTACATGCGCGACGCGACCATTAAATTCGCCGTCCTGCCGCGTCCGCAGGTGTTCAACGGGCCCGTGGCTGTTCTCATGGATGGCTCTTCGGCATCCACCTCGGAGATCTTCGCGGGCGGGTTGAAGGACTTGGGACGCGCTCGCATCTTCGGCACCCGCAGCGCGGCCGCGGCCCTGCCTTCCATCATCGAAAAATTGCCGAACGGCGACGGATTCCAGTATGCGATGGCCAACTATATCTCGGACGGCGGCAAGCCGCTCGAAGGCAATGGCGTCGTTCCGGATGTCGAAGTGAAGCTGACCCGGCAGGCGCTGCTGGACGGACACGACCCGGTCGTCGACGCTGCGCTACAGTGGATAAAGAAGCAGAGGGAGCAGAAATGACCCGAAAACTTGCATTGTTGGCGCTCATAGGCACGTTCACCGCGTTCGCGGACGACGCGCTTCCCAAAGCCGAAACGATTCTCGATCACTACGTCGAGGTTACCGGCGGTAAGGCCGCCTATGCGAAGCGCAAGACCGAAATCTCCACCGGCACAGTCGAGTTCGCGGCGCAGGGGCTGAAAGGCTCCATCACGCGCTACGCCGCGGATCCAGACAAGAGCTACGCCATCATGGAACTGGAGGGAGTCGGCAAAATCGAGTCTGGATCGGTCAATGGGGTCTCCTGGGAGAAGAGCGCGATGATGGGTCCGCGGATCAAAAGCGGTGAAGAGAAAACGCAATCCATGCGTGAGGGAGTTTTCAATTCCGCGCTGAACTGGCGCAAGATGTTCCCCACCGCCGAAACGAATGGCGTCGAGACGGTGGAAGGCGAGGAATGTTACAAAGTTACGCTTACTCCCGCCCAGGGCAAACCCGAAACGGCTTATTACAGCAAGAAATCCGGGCTCGAGGTGAAGCGCGCCACCGTGGCCGCCAGCCCCATGGGCGAAGTCGCTGTGGAGGCGATTGTCTCGGGATATAAGGAGTTCGGCGGGGTTCTGCAACCCACCAAGCTGGTCCAGAAGCTCGCCGGTCAGGAACTGGTGATCACCATTCAGAGCGTCAAAGTGAACGAGGAACTGCCGCCCGACCGGTTCGATCCTCCGGCGGAAGTCAAGGCGCTCATGAACAAACCGCCGGCGCAGTAGACCGGCCTAGTGCAGATCTTCAGGCGGCTCGGCATGGCGGTAGAAACGAACCCGGCAGCTGCGGCATCGGAACGGCCAGCGCCCGAACATCCGCGCCAAGCCTGAAAAGATTCCTTCGCTCTTCGAGCGCCGTATGTCGCTCGACCCGCACTTCGGGCAAGACAGACGGCGACGTTGCTCGGTATCTTGAGTTTCTTCCCGCATACGATCGGTAACAAAAATATAACACGCGACTAGTATTTTTTCTAAATCCGTTCTATAAAAGAGTTTGGGCGTTTTTTCTCAGCGCGGGATTCGGCGTAGCGGATACTTCGTCGTGGTCGGTCTGATCGCCCTGTATGGATGGGTGGCGTTGCGTGGCCCGCAGGGAATTGAAGCGCTGCTTGCCAAGCATCGCGAAATCCAGCGGCTTCAGGAACAAAACGCCGAGACGGCCCGCGAAAATGAGCGGCGCCGCGAACACATCCGCCGTTTGAAAGACAGCCAGAGCGAGCAGGATATGGAAATCCGCAAGCAGCTTAAGCTGTTGCGTAAGGGTGAAACGACTTTTATTCTGCCGGACGCGCCCAAGGATTCCACACCGCCCGATTCGCCAAAACCCTAAGCTTTGTCAATCTGACAAGCCTACGCGCTCCATGACTGTCACGCCTCAACTGACGGCCGCGCGGAGCACAGGTCCGTTGTTATCTTTGAGGCGCGACAGTTATGGAGCGCGTCGACCTGCGGGACGCAGGCTTTTCCTTACCCGCCAATTGAATACATCGGTCGCGGCGGGGCAACGAACTGGCTCGAATTGATCTCGTGGCCGATCCATTTCGCCTGAACCGACGCGCGGACGGCCGATCGGACGTCATCGTCGGAACCTCCATCGCGCAGGATGGAACGCACATCGGTCTCGTCGATCGCGAACAGACAATAGCGCAGCTTGCCGTCCGAGGTCAGCCGGACGCGGTTGCAGTTCAGACAGAACGGGCGGCTGACGGACGCGATGAATCCTACGCGCCCGATGCCGTCCGCAAAGCGATACTCAGTCGCGGGAGCGCGCGGATCGCGATCCGGAATCTCTTCCAGCGGACCGATTTCACGTTCCAACATCGCGATCATCTGATCGGCCAGCAACACCCGCTCGCGATCCCACAGGTTCTGGGCGTCCAGCGGCATGAATTCGATGTAGCGAATTTCGATGCCGCGCTCGCGCCCGAAACGGGCCAGGGGAACGATATCCGGCTCCACCAGATTCTTCACTCCGACGGCGTTGATCTTGATCGGCCCGTAGCCGAGCCTTTGGCACACGTTGATGCCTTCCAGCACTTTGCCCAGATCGTCGCGACGCGTGATCTGCTTGAATCGCTCGCGATCCAGCGTGTCCAGGTGCACGTTGATCCGGCGCAGGCCGGCGTCGTAAAGCTCCCGCGCCTGCTCGGCCAACAAAACGCCGTTGGTGGTTAATGCCAGATCCTCGATGCCTTCGATCGCGGCTAGCTTTTCAATCAGTTTGGGGAGATCCTTGCGAACCAGGGGCTCGCCACCGGTAATGCGGAGTTTTCGAACACCAAGAGTCACCGCGATTCGAACGAATCGCTCGATCTCTTCAAAACTAAGAATCTGATCGCGCGGCTGAAACTTCACGCCGGTTTCCGGCATGCAGTAGAAACAGCGGATGTTGCAGCGATCGGTGACGCTGATGCGTAGATTATCGTGCAACCGTCCGAAAGTATCCACCAGTGGCGTCATTTGACCGCCAGCATTCGTTCGATGGGACGGCGCGCCCGCTCCATGACCTCCGGAGTGAGTTCCACGCGCGGATTGAGATTCTGCAGCGCGTCGCGCAATTTTTCGAGTGTGTTGCGCTTCATGTACGGGCATTCGCTGCAATTGCACTGCTCGTTCGGAATGAAGTGGAATTGTTTGTGCGGCGCGGCCCGTTCCAGTGAATAGCGCACCCCGCTTTCAGTCATGACGATGAATTCCGAGGCATCTTGCACCGCGCACCAATCCACGATCGCTGATGTGGACCCGATGAAGTCGGCCATCAGCAGAACGTCGCCCGGGCACTCCGGATGTGCCGCCACTAGCGCCGCGGGATGCTCGGCGCGCGCGACGCTCAGCTTCCGCGCGGCAAACGTCGCGTGGACGATGCAGGCTCCCTGCCAGACCTTCATGTTGGTGCGCCCGGTTTGCTCGCGGACGTAGTTTCCAAGGTTGATGTCCGGCAGGAACAAAACCGGCCGGTCCGCGGGAATCGAATTGACGATCTTTACCGCATTGCGCGACGTGCACAGAATATCGCTCTCGGCTTTCACTTCAACCGACGTGTTGATATAGGAAACAATGCTGTAGCCGGGATTCTTCGCTTTCCACGCCTTCAATTGGTCCACCGGGCAGGCATCCACCAGACTGCATCCGGCATCACGATCCGGAACGACGACCATCCGCTCTGGATTCAATACTTTGGCGGTTTCCGCCATGAACCAGACGCCGCAAAACGCGATGACGTCGCCCTCGAAATCGCGCGCCTTCCGAGCCAGTTCCAGGCTATCGCCAACGGCGTCCGCCAATTCCTGAATTTCCGGTTCCTGGTAATGATGGGCCAGGATCACCGCGCGCCGGGAGCGTTTCAGCTCAGCGATTTCTTCGGTGATGGATTGGACGGCCAGCATGAACTATTAGATTCTATTCTACGTCCGGGGGATTCCGATCGGCGAACCGAATTAGGGCATACAGCAGCACGAACAGTACCGCGGCGGCGACGCCCATTTGCCAGGCGTGCCCCTTGATCCAGCCGAATGAGTTGTTTCCGAGCGTCGCCCCCAGGTACGCCAGGCCAGAATAGCGCAGGACGCGGGCAGTGAATATCACCAGGAGGAAGCGTCCGCGCCCTACCGAGCACGCCGCAGCGCAGCCGGCCAGCGCCTTGTACGGCAGAAATGGCACGGGCAGCAAAGCCGGAATGAACACCGCCACCAGTCCATACCGAAGGAACCAGGTCCTGAATCGCGCACCACGACCGGTCGAGGTTAGCCTTGAAAGGAATTTCTCGCCTCCGCGGCTCAGGACCTCATAGAAAATCACGCTGCCGACAAGCGATCCGGCGACCGCCAGCGCCGCGCATATCCACGCGCTCGCCGGATTCGCGATGGTCACCGCCAGCAGCAGCAAGTCGGTTCCGCCAGGATTCGGGAGCCCCGCCGAATCGATGATCGCGAACAGGAATACGCCGAGCGGTCCCCAGGAAATGGCCAGATCGCGAAACCGCCTCATGCCAACATCTCGATCAGCGCGCCTTCGTCGATGACCTTGATCCCCAATTCGCGCGCCTTGTCGAGTTTCGACCCGGCCTCTTCACCAGCGACCACATAATCCGTTTTCTTGCTGACCGATCCCGCGACTTTGCCGCCCGCCGATTCGATGCGTGCCTTGGCCTCTTCGCGCGTCAGCGTGGGGAGCGTTCCCGTCAGCACAAACGTCAGCCCCACCAGCGGGCCGCCGGTCTTCGGCTTTTTCGCATACGTGAACGAAAATCCCTCTTTACGAAGCCGTTCGACCAGCGCCCGATTATGCGATTCGTGAAAAAATCGCCGGATGCTCTGCGCGACCTTGGGACCGACTTCTTCCGCCTTCTGCAACTGGTCTTCGCCGGCGGCCGCGATCTGGTCCAGATCACCGAACTCCTCCGCCAGAAACTGCGCGGTTCGTTCACCCACGAAGGGAATCCCCAGGCCATTCAGGATTCGCGGTAGCGGTTTGCCACGAGAAGCGTCGATATTCGCGATCAGCTTCTCGGCGGATTTCTGACCCATCCGCTCCAGTTCGATCAACTGCTCAGCCGTGAGCCGGTAAATATCGGCGACATTTTTCACTCGTCCCTGATCCACCAGTTGATTCACCAGCGCGTCGCCTAAACCGTCGATATCCATCACCCCGCGCGCGGACCAATGCAGGATCGATTCGCGCAGTTTGGCCGGACAGTTCGTATTCATACACCGGCTGGCCGCTTCGCCTTCGGCGCGAACCACGTCGCCTCCGCACACCGGGCAACGCTTGGGCATTTTGAACGCGTGCCTGTTTTTGCCTTCCTTGACGACGCGAACCACCTTGGGGATCACGTCGCCGGACCGCTCGATCAGCACCGTATCCCCGATCATTACGCCCAGCCGCTCGATTTCGTCCTCGTTGTGCAGCGTTGCATTTGAAACCGTTACGCCGCCGACACTCACCGGCTTCAAGCGGGCTACAGGCGTCAGCGCTCCCGTTCTGCCCACCTGCACCTCGATGTTTTCGACCTCGGTCTCTCTTTGCTGCGCCGCGAACTTGTACGCGATGGCCCACCGCGGAGCTTTCGCGGTCCACCCCAGCCGGTCCTGCTGCGCGACCGAATCCACCTTAGCCACCACGCCGTCGATTTCATACGGCAAAGCCTCGCGCTTCTGTTCCCACTCGCGGCAGAACGCTACCAGCGCTTCGATATCGCGACAGAGCTTGCGCTTCGGATTTACTTTGAATCCCAACGCTTCGAGCTTGTCTAGCGACTCCCATTGCGTCGCAATGGCCGACTTGCCGCCAGCGAACAGAAAATAGCTGAAAAAATCGAGTTTCCGCGCCGCCGTGACCGCTGGATCGAGCACCCGCAGCGCTCCCGCCGCAGCGTTTCTAGGATTGGCGAACACCGAGAGCCCCGCCGCCGCGCGCTCCGCATTCGCCTTTTCGAACGATCGCCGCGTCAAAACCACTTCACCGCGTATTTCCCAATTCGCTCCGTCCGATTTCAGCCGCAATGGAATGGAGCGGATGGTCTTCGCGTTCTCGGTCACATCCTCACCCACCGTGCCGTCTCCGCGCGTCACCGCTTGTTTCAGCCGGCCGTTTTCGTACTGCACCGCAAGCGACAGCCCGTCTAGCTTCAACTCCGCCACATACGCGAAATCCTCGGCGCCGAGCCCCGCTTTCACGCGGCGGTCGAAATCGCGCAATTCTTCTTCGCCCAGCGCATTGTCCAGGCTCAGCATGGGACTCGAATGCGCCACTTTGACGAATCCCTCGCGCGGTTTGCCGCCCACGCGCTGGGTGGGAGAATCCGGCGTGATCAGCTCCGGATGCGTGTCTTCCAACGCCTTCAGTTCGCGCATCAGGGAATCGTACTCAGCGTCCGAAATCTCGGGCGCGTCGAGCACATAGTAGAGATGCTCGTGACGGCGCAGCTTTTCGCGCAGGTTTTCGATGGAATGGGCGATTTTTTCGGAAGTCCGGCTCACGTTGGAGTTATACTCGAAAGATCGCACCTTATCGGCAGCCGGTCCTCATCTATAATCCCACGGCCGGCAAACTCCGGCGCAATCCGCAGAGTATTCTTCAACGTACCACCGAAGCGCTGGCGGAGGCGAACCTGCGGCCGCGGCTGGCGCCTACCTCCGGCCCCGGCGATGCAACGCGAATCGCCCGTGAAGCCGTCGCGTCCGGCGCGGACCTGATCCTGGTCCTCGGCGGCGACGGGACCATCAACGAAGCGCTCAACGGAATGGTTCATTCCAGCGCCGCGCTCGGAATCCTGCCCGCGGGGACAGCCAACGTTCTCGCCATGGAGCTGGGGCTCGGTTCCCGCCTGAGTCGCGCTCTTACGCGTCTGAGCGGGTGCGTCGAAAAGCGAATTGCCGTCGGCAGGCTGTGCCGACCCGAAGGCGCGCGCTACTTCCTGGCGATGGGCGGAGCCGGGCTGGATGCCAAGATCGTTTACGACCTGAATCCCACCTTGAAAGCGCGAGCCGGCAAGATGGCCTATTGGCTCGGCGGTTTCAGCCACATCACGCAGCGCGTAGGCAATTTCGACGTCAAGATCGACGGAACCATATACCGCAGTGGATTCGCGCTGGCCAGCCGCGTTCGCAACTATGGTGGCGACCTGGAGATCGCTCGCGGAGCTTCGCTGCTCGATCCGAGTTTCGAGGTGGTGCTGTTTGAAGGATCGAATCCCCTGCGCTATCTCGCCTATATGCTTGCGGTCGGGTTCAAGTGCGCCCAGTCGATGCCGGGCGTTCGCACGATTCGCGCGGAGCACGTGGAGCTAACCGGCGACGTCCATCTTCAAGTGGACGGCGAATACGCGGGACGCCTGCCGGCCTGCCTGGACATCGTCCCCGAGGCCATCACCTTGCTCATGCCGCCGGCGTATGGATAATCTTACGCACTCGCTGGTTGGATTCATGATGGCGCGCAGCGGGATCGACCGTAAAATCCCGAAAGCGGCGGCACTGATGATCCTGGCGGCGAATGTCCCCGATATCGACGTGGTCTCGGGATTGGGTGGCTCGCTGAATTATCTGAAATGGCATCGCAGCTATGCGCATGCGCTCGCCGCCGCGCCGGTCATGGCTCTGCTGCCGCTGCTGGTTCTCATGATCTTCCGCGTTCGGCCGTCCATCTGGGGATATCTTTTCTCCCTGCTCGGGGTCCTGAGTCATCTGCTGCTCGATTGGACCAATATCTACGGCATCCGCATGCTGCTGCCGTTCTCCTCCGAATGGCTCAGGCTCGACCAGACCGATATTGTCGACCCGTGGATCTGGGCGCTCCTGTTCCTGGCGATCGCCGCGCCTGCTCTAGCGCGCCTGGTGGGCTCAGAAATCGGAGCGAAGAGCGGCGCCGGACCAAGGCGTGGTTGGGCATGGTTCGCGCTGATTGCGATTCTGGGCTATGAGGGGGCGCGCTACGCCGCGCATTCCCGCGCCCTCGCCGTCATGGGAGCGCACATCTACAACGGATCCATCGCCAAACGGCTCAGCGCCATGCCGGATCGCATGAACCCGTGGCGCTGGCGCGGCCTCGCCGAAGGTGAAGGGTTCGTCGATATTGTTCCCATCGACCTTGGCGCGGAGTTCGACCCGTCAGAGGGCCGAATCGAATATGCGCCGGAACCGAATCCGGCGATCGACATTGCGCGAAGAACCCCGGCCTTCGAGGCGCTTGCGAGCTTTTCGCAGCTACCGTTTTGGAAAGTTACGCCAGCGCCGGACGGCACGCGCGTTGAATTGATCGACCTCCGTTTCGGGACACCACAGCATCCCGGCTTCGAGGCGAGCGCGCTAGTGGACTCTTCAGGTCAAGTCCACGATTCGCACTTTGCCTTCAATCCCAGGTAGATCGCGTTCCGGCGGCGCCATCCGAGGTCAATGCGTCCGCGCTTCGGCGTGATGGCGCACGTCGACGCCTTTCACCAGGAACAATACATCCTCGGCGATGTTGGTCGAATGATCCGCGATGCGCTCCAGGTTCCGGGTCACTGCCAGCAGATCCAGCGCCTGCTTGATATGCTGCGGGTCCTTCTCCATGAAGCTGACCAGCTCGTGGTAGCAGGCCGTCCGAAGATTATCGACTCCGTCATCGGAGGCGAGCACGCTGCGCGCCAGTTCCGGATCGCGGGTGACGAACGCATCCAGCGCCTTGCGAACCATGGATTGCACCAGGCCGGCGATATGGGGAATATCGATCATCGGCTTGATGACCGGCTCTTCCATGAGCGACCGCGCGCGTTGTGCGATGTTCACCGCCAGATCGCCCATGCGTTCCAGGTCGGTGTTGATCTTCAGCGCCGCGACGATCAGCCGCAGGTCCGCGGCCATGGGCTGTTGCAGCGCCAGCAGGTTGATGGCGAACTCGTCGACTTCGATCTCGATCGCGTTGATGCGCGCTTCATTGCGAAAGACTTCGTCCGCCGCACCCTTGTCCTTGTGGATCACCGCGCTGATGCTGCGCTGGATGGCCGCTTCCACCAGCGAGCTCATTTCCAGCAGTTTAGTCTTGAGTTGTTCTAGTTCTTCGACGAAATGGCGCACTTTAGTCCTCTACCCGATCACCCAAACCTGCCGGTAACATAATCTTCCGTTTCCTTCTTGGACGGCGTTTTGAAGATGATCGTGGTGCTATCGAACTCGATCAGTTTCCCCATCAAGAAGAATCCGGTGTAATCGGCGACGCGAGCCGCCTGCTGCATGTTGTGCGTGACGATCACAATGGTACAGCTATCCTTGAGCTGGAAGATCAAGTCCTCAATCTTGGCCGTGGCGATCGGGTCGAGCGCGGAGCACGGCTCGTCCAGCAGCAGCACTTCCGGATTCACGGCCAGCGCGCGGGCGATGCACAGCCGCTGCTGCTGACCGCCTGAAAGGCTGTAGGCGGATTGGTGCAGTTTATCCTTCACTTCGTCCCACAGCGCGGCGCGACGAAGGCTCTGCTCCACCGCTTCGCGCAAGGCGGAACGGCCCAGGGAACTGTTGATCTTCGGTCCATAGGCGACGTTGTCGAAAATGGATTTCGGAAACGGGTTCGATCTCTGGAACACCATTCCCACGCGTTTCCGCACGTCATTCACATCCAGATGGAAAATGTCTTCTCCGTCCAGACGAATGTCCCCCTCCACGCGGCTATGGCGCACGGTCTCGTTCATGCGGTTCAGGGTCCGCAGAAAAGTGGACTTGCCGCAGCCCGATGGACCAATGAACGCAGTGACGCGCTTATCGAAGACCTGCATGGAGATTCCGTGCAGCGCCTGAAAGTTCCCGTAGAAGAAGTTCAAATTACTGGCGCTAAGCTTGGAAGCCATGTCTGCCGTTGGCTTCGCCTCGGCGCCGCTCGGCAGGGCGATGTTCGGCACAGTGCTCATGCTTTCTATTTGTCGACCGGAAGCTTGCATTTTATCACCTGGGCTATTTCAACGAGCCGCGGGCCCTCTCTTCGCCAGAATCATTCGCGCGATCACATTAACCGCTAGTACCAGGGTAAGCAATACGAATCCTGCCGACCACGCCTGCTGGTGCCAGTCGTCATAAGGGGCCACTGCGTACTTGAAGATCATTTCCGGCAAGGCCGCGGTAGGTTGCTTCCATCCGGGACTCCAGAACTGGTTGCCGAAACTGGTGAACAGCAGCGGCGCGGTCTCGCCGGCTACGCGCGCCAGGTTCAACATGATTCCGGTGACTAAACCAGCTTTCGCGGCCGGAACCACAACCGTCCAGATGGCTTTGGATTTCGAGGCCCCCAGTGCCATGGCGCCCTCACGCAACGAAAGCGGTACGCCGCGCAGAAACTCCTCCGAGCTGCGGATAGCGATGGGGATCATCATTACGCCCAGCGCCACTCCACCGGCGAACGTCGAGAATCCCGGTCTTCTCGGCAGCACGATCAGCGTATAGGCGAAAATCCCCATCACGATCGACGGCACGCCGTTCAACAGATCGGTTACGTATCGAACCACAAACGAAAACGTCGTCCCGCCGAATTCGGCCAGATACACGCCGCCCATGAATCCAATGGGAACGCCGATGCAGGCTGCCAGCAGCAGCAGCTTCGCGCTTCCGATAATCGCGTTGGCCATGCCGCCCCCGCTTTCCCCCACCGGCCGGGGCAATTGTGTGAAGAAACTCCAATTCAGGCTCCCCGCGCCGTGCACGAACAGATAACCCAGAATGTAGACCAGGGTTCCTGCCGCAAACAGCGTGCACAAGCCGGTCAGCGTGAGCATGATCGCATTGATGGATTTGCGCCGGAGCTTGTTCCAGTTGTTCACGACATCCCCTTGCCGGACGTGCTGGCCACCAGAATTCGTGCCGCGCCGTTAATCACGATCGTCAGGGCGAACAGCACCAGGCCCAATTCGGTCAACGCGGAAAGATGCAAGGGGCCCGTGGCTTCCACAAACTCATTGGCAAGAACCGCCGCGATCGAATATCCCGGCGCGAACAGCGATGCGTGGATCTTGGTTTCGTTACCGACCACCATGGTCACCGCCATGGTTTCGCCCAAGGATCGCGCCAAAGCCAGAAAGATCGAGCCGGCGATTCCCTTGCGCGCGAAGGGGACCACCACGTCCCAGGTTGTCTCCCAACGGGTCGCGCCCAAAGCCAAAGCTCCTTCGCGCTGATCGCCGGGAACCGCGAGGATCACTTCTCGCGAAATAGAGATGATAAACGGGATGATCATGACGGCCAGCACCACGCCGGCCGAAAACAGGCTCACTCCGTAGAACGCGCCTTGAAACAGAGGTGTCCAGCCGAGAACGGCTCGTAGCGCGGGCTCCGCGGTTCGCAGGGCGGGCACCAGGATAAAAATCCCCAGTAGTCCGAAAATCACGCTGGGCACCGCCGCCAGAAGCTCGATCAGGAAGGTCAACGCGGATGAGATTCGGGGTGGCGCAAGTTCGGCCAGGAAGATCGCGGCACCGACACCTAACGGAATCCCGATGAGCATCGCGAGCCCCGACGTCACCAGCGTTCCGTACACGAACGGAAGCGCTCCGAATTGCCCGTTCACCGGATCCCACGTGGTGGTCCACAGAAACGACCAGCCGAACTTTACCCGTGCCTCGTATGAGTTTATATACAGCTCCCACACCAGGAGAGCCGTAATCGCGACCACGCTAGCGGCACATATGAACGTGAGCAGGTAGGCTATCTCATCCCCCGCGCGCAGGCGTTTTACAAACGAATGCGCCCATCCCCCTGGTGGGGCGTCGATCGCGGTGCTTGAGGAAGCCGCCATTTACCAACTCCTGCTACTGAATCTTGGCGATTGCCTTAACTTCTTTGTCGACCACAGCCTTCGGAAGCCGCGCGAACGACAGCGGTTCGCACAGATTCTGGCCATCCTTGAGCGCCCAGACGACGAAATCCTTGATGGCTTTCTTTTTGGCCGGATCCGTAATTTTCTCCGGGATCAGCAGCCACGTAAACGTCGAAATCGGATACGAATCCTTGCCCGGCGCGTTGGTGATGGATACGCGAAAATCGTCGGGGATCTCCTTGTTTGAGCCCGCCGCCGCGGCCGTCACGCCCTGCAGGCTGCCATCCACGAAGTTTCCGGCCAGGTTTTTCACTTTGCCATACGTCAGCTTGTTCTGCTGCGCGTAAATCACTTCAACATAGCCGATCGAGTTGGGCTGCTGCTTTACCTGACCGGTCACGCCTTCGCTACCCTTGCCGCCGAGCCCGACCGGCCAATTCACGGAATTCCCGCGTCCGACCTTGGTCTCCCATTCCTTGCTGACCTTGGACAGATAGTCGGTCCAGACATAGCTGGTGCCGCTGCCGTCGGAACGATGCACCACTACGATGCTCGCGTCCGGCAGTTTCACTCCAGGATTGGACTTGGTCAGTTCGGGATCGCTCCACTTAGTGATCTTGCCCAGAAAGATCCCAGCCAGTGCGTCCCCAGTGAAATTCAACTGCTGGGGTACGCCCGGAACATTGTAGATGGGCACATTCCCACCCATCACAGTTGGAAAATGCAGAATCCCCGAACCCCGCTTGGTCTTGAATTCGGTCATTTGCGCATCGCTCATCGGGGCATCGCTCGCTCCGAAGTCGACTGTTCCAGCTATGATCTGCTGGATGCCGAACGATGACCCTTGCGACTGATAGTTGATCTGGATGCTCGCGAATTTCTTGTGATACTCGTCAAACCATTTGGAATAAATAGGATTGGGGAAGGTGGCCCCGCCTCCGTTGATCAAAACCTGCTGGGCATTGGCGGCCGAGCCGATCCCGGCCAACAGAGCGATCCCCAGGATCGCCCTCATCGCGCGTCGATTCATATTGATCTCCTCTTGTATTTAATCAGCGTTATGTTACAGCCAGATTACTATCACTTACCCAAGGTCGGTGCGGACCCAGGCAGAGTGTAGCGCAGGTTAAAGAATCCCATGTGAACATGCGCGTCGGATGGTGCCGTTCCGGTCACAAGCCACGGATTCCGTTGGAGATACGAGTATTGGAACATGAGGTTGATGGCGCCCCATTTGGGATCGCGCATGAGAGTTGTGTTGGTTCCGAAAGTAGCTTCCTGGATAGCCCGGTTCTGACCGTCGCTGGCGATCGGTCCATAACCGATCCTGGCTCCGTTGGAGTCCAGAGCCAGATTCCTGGCGATATAAACGCCGCCGTAGTAGCCGTAGAACAGCGTTTTTCCGACGGTCGCTTCAAATCCCGTCACTGTCGAAGCGGAATGAACCAGCGAGATGTCTCCGTTGCTGCGCAGAATGAAATCCGGCGCCTGGCCAAAGATGTATCGGCCACCGCCGCTGCTGTAAAAGTTGTTGGTCACCAGGCGGAAGTTCTTGGCGACTTCCACGTTCAGGTTCACCGAGCCGCCGCCACCGACTTTGGAAAACGTCTTGAACGCGGGCGTCGTGGTGGGATTCGCCACCTTATTCGTGATCTCGACTCCAGCAATCTCGAAGTGGACTTTGCTATTCGGGTCGAAAGCGATCTTCGCGATGATGTCGGGATGCAGCGCCGCGGAGCTGATCACGCTCGATCCATTGTTGATCTGCCCGCCCAGAACCGCGCCTGAAGTGGCGTTGGCTGCTCCGACCCATGCCGGCAGTACCGCCGCGCTTCCGCCGTTGGCCCCGCCAACGTACGGTTCCGAGTTGGACAGCGCGACTCCGAACGCGACCTTGTCGCTCGGATGGTACACATAACGGAGTTCGGGAATGCGTCCCCAAGTCAAGCCGAGCTGGTAATTCACGTCGATGTCTTGCGAGTAGAACAGATCGCCTGGGAGCGGAGAGAGGCCTCTGCGATTGGGAGTCATCAGACTCCAGGTCTGCCCTGCGAGTATTTCTGAACTGCCCTTCTTCAGGTCCACCCAGTACAGCCGTAGCCGCATTGGGTAAGGATTGCTGCTGACCGCGAGGCCACCGTTGGGGGGGCTTCCGATTTGTCCCAAAAGGTCAGTCTCCAGATAGCCCAGCACCTTCCAATCTTTGACGAGCGCATCGACCCGCAACCCGACTCGCGAGTTCTGTGGGCTGAGGCGCCACTCAGAAAGAGCGCCGGCCTGTACGTTGCCATAAGGAACGCTGCCGAAATTGGTTCCAATTCCCGATCCGGGGTTGGTGGAGCGGATGATCGAGGTGAAATCCATGAATCCGACGGGCGTAATATAGGCATCGCCGATTTTCAGTTGGAGGGGCGATGAATCGCTGGTCGGTTTCGCCTGGGGTGGCGCGATTGCAGGCGGGGCGAAGGCTGGACCAGCGGCTGGAGCCGGTCCTGGGGGCACGATGGCTGTGGTGCTCGCCACTTGTCCGGTGCTCGGGTGGATGCTCGCTGGAGCTTCGTTCCTTTCCAATAGCGCGCGGCGCAGTTCATCAATCTGGCGTTGCTGATCGGCCAACATTTTCTTTAATTGATCGATTTCGGAAGCTGCGGGGACGGGCCGCGATTCCGCCGAGTCGCTCGCTACCGGCTGATCCGCTGCCGCAGGCAGACTCACAACCAGCATGCATGCCAGCACGGACTTCAGAGTCCGCTGGTGCTGTATCCATCTCTTCATTCGTTTCGCTCCTGTTCTGGGATGCTTTTTTGATACCTGAGACTACGGACCCCAAAGCATACAGTTCAGAAATGATAGTAATGTGACTTTTTTGTTACAAACACATGAAGGGGGTTGGCTCACATTTCGGATCGAACGCCCGATATGCCGCATGTGGCAGCAATCACTGAAGTTTGCGTTTCCTCCAACGTGTTAAAGCAGAGAGCCCTTCAAACCCTGGGCAGTTTGCCACCATTTTCGCCGATTCTCAACCGGCTGATGGCGACCCTGGCCGGCGACAACGTCTCGTTTTCCAAGCTGGGCGACCTGATGGAGAAAGACACGGTGATTGCGGGCAATCTGCTGAGCATGGTTAATTCGGCCCTGTATGCGCGGCGCGGAACCGTCAATTCGGTACGTCACGCGCTGACGCTGCTTGGTATCGAAAAAGTTCGCAACGCGGTGCTGGGGATGTCGCTCTCGCGCATGTGGAGCAAGGTGGACGCGCCGCTCTCCTGGTCGATGGCGCGGTTCGACATGCATTCGGCGGCAGTAGCCATTCTGAGCGACATGCTCGCCCAGAAACTGCCGGTGGCGTATCCGGAAGGCGCGTTTGTGGCGGGATTACTGCACGATCTGGGAAGGCTGTTGATCGCGATCGGGCAACCCGAGCGGCACGATCGGATCGACTCCTCCAAGCAAATCGAATCAGAGCTCGAAATTCTTGGATTTACGCACGCCGAGCTTTCCGCTGACGCGCTTGCGGTCTGGAATCTGCCGGAGCCGATTCTGCTCGCGGTACGGAACCATCACCACCCGGAATCGGGTGCGCCCGGCACCCTCACGTTGAGCGCAGTGGTCGCGGCGGCCAACAACTATGTCAATTCCATCGGGGTCGCCATCGGACCTGTGGCGGGCGCCGGTTCGAGCGACGGAACCTTGATCGAGAAGATCGGGCTGAATCCGGAGCGGCTGGAAGCAACGCTCGAGGAGTTCCGTTCGGAGTACGAACTGATGATTCAATACTTCCGGCAGGGCTCGTAACGAGCCACGGAGTACCCTTTCCCCACGGGATTCGACCGCTGACTAACTTGAACTGAAGTTAAAGGATTCTTACAGCCTTGTCAAGCGTGACTCAGCTAAAGCACTTAGGACGTACGGGCGGACCGTACTAGGCATTTCACCGTCTGGCTTTGAGCCGCGAATCGCCGTAGAATTCTTGCATCGCTAAACTACGTCAGATCGGGGGATGGGCGGCTAGCGCCTTGTGCGCGGGAGCATTGGTCTTGCTCGCCGCGGCAACCTGGCTGTTTCCCGGACATGGCAAAGCATACCGGATCGGTTACGCCAATTTTCCGCCACTGATGGTGACTGGTGGGGATATACCGGGGGGATTTGCGGTAAACGTGGTGCGGGAAGCTGCTCAACGCAGAGGGATCACGATTGAATGGGTACCCCTGGAAGGAGCGCCTGACGCCGCGCTGGCCAATGGCACCATCGATCTGTATCCCCTGTTAGCGGACGCGCCGGATCGGCGTCAGCGGCTGCATTTGAGCTATCCGTGGTGGGAAGCGAATCTGGTGCTGATTGTCGACCGGCGCAGTGGCCTGCAACGGGCCGATCAGATGGAGAAGCGCCGCCTCGCTTTCGTCAGTCCTTCCATAAGCGCTGCGCTTGCCCAGAAACTTTTCCCGCGATCCGAGTATGTGCGAAAGCTCCCGTATGAAGATGTGCTGCGGGCAGCATGTACGGGAGAAGCGGATGCCGCTTTTTTGACCATCGGGCTGTACCTGGAGCTGCTGCAACAGCGCGTTCACGGCTGTGAAGATGTATCGCTTGCGCCTATCGTGGTCCCGGAAGCATCGATCGCATACAGCGTGGGAGCCGGAAAAGGGGCTGCGTCCGTCGCTGACGAGATCGCGGCGGAAATCGGCATTTTCGCCTATGACGGAACACTGGGAAAGATCGGCGCGCGCTCCGGTGTGCTGGTCTCGAACCAGGCGCAATTGATTCGAAGCCTTTCATCGGCGCGAAGAAATCGGAATATCTGGATCGTGATCGCGAGTGTGCTGGCATTGCTGACACTGATGGCCCTGTGGCAAAATCAGCGCGTTCGCGAAGCGCGCAAGGTGGCGGAACGGGCGCGCAAAGCAGAAGCCGAATTTCTGGCGCACGTGAGTCATGAGATCCGCACGCCTATGAACGGCGTGCTGGGCATGCTGGGGTTGGCGCTCGAAACCAACCCGAATCCGGAAATGCAGGAATACCTCGAAACCGCGAACCATTCGGCGCTGGCGTTGATGAGCGTGCTCAACGACATCCTGGATTTCTCCAAGATCGACGCAGGGCGCCTGGAATTGGAGGACGTGGAGTTCTCCCCAGCGCAAGTGATCGAGCAGTGCGTCAAGACTCTTTCGCCGGAATCGAGACGCAAAGGACTGAGCCTGGTCGCCGAAGTCTCGCGGGATATGCCCGCCATGTGTGTCGGAGATCCGAATCGCTTGCGGCAGGTGATTCTCAACCTGATCGGCAACGCGCTCAAGTTCACCGAGCGCGGCGGCGTCACCATCAAAGCTGAGGTGGGGCGGCTGGGAAGTACCGACGCCGCTCTGCATTTCGAAGTGCGCGACACGGGAATCGGCATCCCGCGCGCCAAGCAGGAATCGATATTCCACGCGTTTTCGCAAGCCGACCGCTCCACCACGCGGAAATTCGGCGGCACCGGACTGGGGTTGGCGATTGCGTCCCGGCTGGTCGAGCTGATGAACGGCACCATCTGGGTGCAGAGCGAGCCCGATCAAGGCAGTGCGTTTCACTTCACGGTTGTTTTAGGAAGAGTGGCATCGCCGCAAACCGGGTTCGCGCCGGTCAAGGTCGAGCTCGGATCTTAGTCAATCGAGAGACTGGTATCCAAATACTGATACCCGGGGTCACCGGCCGGGATCAGACGTGGCGGCTCGCCGTTCCACCAAACCAGAATGCGGCCGAACAAGGTTTTATCCGTCGCGAGGCGAAAGATCGCGCCAGAGATTTCGTCGAGCGAGATGAGCGTGTCCGGAACTCCGCGCTCGCTTCGCTGCTCCGGCGTGAGGCTTTCCCAATACTCTTTCGGACCCGGGGACGCGACCCAGGCCGGAACCAGACAGTTGACGCGAATATTCTCCTGACTATGGAGAAAAGCGAGCGTAGTGGTGAGCCGCATCACGCCCATCTTGCCCACATCGTAGCTGGGCCACGGGGAATGCTTGCGGCCGTGGCCGAGCGCGGAGGTCGAACCGATATTGACGATGGCTCCGCCGCCGCGCCGGCGCATGGCGTCGATCGCGGCCAGCGTCGCATGCATGGGCCCCAGCAGTTCGATGCGCACCATATCGGTCCACCCAGTCAGTTGTCCAAAGGCATCCGGGCGCGAGGCGTTGTTGACCAGGATGTCCAGACCGCCGAAAGTCGATTCGGCGAATGCGATCAGTGCGCGGACCTCAGTCTCGTTGCCGATGTCGGCGCGAAAGAAAGTCGCGCGGCCTCCCTCGTTCTCGATCAACTCGACAGTCTCGCGCCCGCCGGACTCGTTCACGTCGTTTACGATGACGAGCGCGCCTTCGCGAGCGAAGCGGCGTGCAGTGGCGCGACCCGTGCCACCGCCGCCGGAGCCCGTCACAATCGCGACTTTGCCCTTCATTTGAGCGCCGCCTGGATCATCCAGTCGAGCTTCCGCGTGAAAAATCCGTCATCCTCGAACCCGGTCAGATGGAAACGGATATTTCCAGCGGGATCGACGATGTAGAGCTGCGGCAGCGCAGGAGCCTGGAGCGATTCGAGCGGGACGTATTCTCGCAACGCAGGGTCGAGATGGTCGACGTCGAACGTAAGCAGTTCGGCGCGCGGATTATTGTAGCTTGCGAGCCGTTCAAGTTCCGGCTTGCAGGGAGCGCACCAGCTCGCCCAGAAAGCCACGATGAGGGCTCGGTCAGGCGCGCGGCGGGGAAATGGCCTGGGTTGAATTTCGGTGGCGAGCACGTCCGCTTTGAGATTCGCAAGCCGGCGCGCGGTTTCAGCGGCGATCTGGCTGGAATCCGATTGTTCCAGGAGCAGGCGTGCGATGGAGCGCTGGTGCTGCGCATCTTCAATTTTCCCGGTGTGATCCAGCGCGGAGGCGTACAGACGGCGGGCTTTTACTTCTTCGGCGACATCGGAGAAGCGGGTGAACATTCGTCCCGCTTCGATCTCTTCGATGAGTGCGGCACCGACGCGAGCCGCCGCGTCCCAGCTTTCCGATTTGACGTCGAGGTCGAGTTGCGCGGGCCAATTCGCCTGCGCGGACAACATCAGTTGAGCCACGAATGCACACGAATGAACACGAATCAGCTTGGTTTTCCATGCGTGTCTATTCGTGTGCATTCGTGGCTGATTCAGTATAGATCGGCGAAAAGGAATCCGTCGCGCTCGACGATTTCGCCAGTCTTGATGGCTAACGGATAGGTGAACATCGGGCCGTCGTAGACGAAGGAATGGAACTCGCCATTTTCACCGCAACGGTCGACGCCCGGGGGCAAGGCGTCAATGAGCTTCGTATCGAACTCGCGTCCCGCGAACTCACGGGGTAGGACTCGCGGATCGACGCAGGTCAGCCGCGCGCGAAGGCCGCCGGCGATCATTTCTCGCGCGAGTTGGCCGGTCGGGATCTCCCACAACGGAAACAACGGTTCGAGTCCGGTACCGGCGAGCTGTTTTTCCCGATACGCGCGGATGTCGGCCAGGAACAGATCGCCGAACGCGATCGCGTCGACGCCTTCGGCGCGTGCGTTCTGACACACTTCGGCCATGATCGACTCGTACTGTTGATTCGAGCAGGGCCACGGCAAGGGAATCGCGCGCAGCGGCAGACCCGTGGCGCCGGCTTGCGCGTCGACCAGCGTCCGGCGGACTGCGTGCATGGCGACGCGGTCGAATTCCCGGTTAAACGTGGTCAACAGGCCGACGATTTCAATATCTGGTGTTTGACGGAGGCGGTGCAGCGACCACGCACTATCTTTTCCGCTGCTCCACGATAAGAGAACTTTCTTCACTCACCTCATCTTAGAGTTTGGCGATTGCCGATGCACCACGTGGGACCGGAAGTTTGATATGTTCAGAAACGCCCGAGGGCGCCATGAAGATATCCCTGAACATCAACGGCAAGAACTATTCGGATGACGTCGAGCCGCGCTTGCTCCTCGTCCACTATTTACGGGAGGTCGTCGGCCTGACCGGTCCCCACATCGGATGCGAGACTTCGCTGTGCGGGGCTTGCACCATCGAGGTCGACGGCAAGGCGGTGAAAAGCTGCACCATGTTCGCCGTGCAGGCCGACGGAGCGAACGTCCTGACCATCGAAGGGCTGGCCACGAACGGCAAATTGCACAAGATGCAGGAAGCCTTCTGGAACGAGCATGGATTACAGTGCGGTTTTTGTACGCCGGGAATGATCATGGCCTCGAAGCAGATCATCGACCGCAATCCCAATCCGACCGAGGAAGAAATCCGGCATGGACTGGACGGCAACATCTGCCGCTGCACCGGATATCAGCACATCGTGAACGCGGTGAAGGCGGCCGCAAAGGCGGCAGGAGCATAGGAACATGGCCACTACCATCACGAAGACAGAAACGTTAGTTGGAAAGCGCATCCGGCGGCGCGAAGATCCGCGATTGATCACCGGCACGGCGACTTACGTCGACGACATCAAGATGCCGGGCATGCACTACGCCGTAGTCGTACGCAGCCCGCACGCAGCCGCGAAGATTCGCTCGATCGATACCAGCAAAGCCGCGGCGCACAAGGGAGTGGCCGCGATCTTCACCGGCAAGGACGTGGCCGCTGTGGGACCCGTGCCGTGCGGTGCGTCGCTACCCGGGTTGCGTGTTCCGCACCATTCAATTCTCGCGACCGACCGCGTGTACTTCGTCGGGCATCCGGTGGCCGTGGTGGTGGCGACGGATCGCTACATTGCCGCGGATGCGGCGGATTTGGTCGAGATCGATTGGGACGTCACGCAGGCCGTAGCCGATCCGGAAAAGGCTCTTGCGGGCGGAGTTGCGGTGCATCCGCAATGGCCCGATAACAAAGCGTTCGATTTTCACCAGGAGCATGGCGAGATCGACAAAGCGTTCGCCGAAGCGGATGTCGTCGTGAAGCAGCGCATCACCAGCCAGCGCCTGATTCCGACGGCGATGGAGACGCGCGGCGTCGTCGCGGAGTGGCGCGCGGCGGATCGCCAGCTCAATTTGTATTCGTCGACGCAGATTCCACACCTGCTGCGGACGCTGGTGGCGATGATGCTCGGGCTGGAAGAGAACCGGCTGCGCGTGGTGACACCCGAAGTCGGCGGCGGATTCGGCAGCAAGCTGAACGTGTATGCGGAAGAAGCGCTAATGGGCTTCGTCGCGATGAAGATCAACAAGCCGGTGAAATGGATCGAATCCCGGCGCGAGAATTTCCTGTGCACCATTCATGGGCGTGGTCACGTGGACTATTACGAGATCGCGGCCAAGAAAGACGGGACCATCACCGGGATCAAGCTGAAGATCATTCAGGATCTGGGCGCATATCACCAGTTGCTGACGCCGGCGATTCCCACTCTGAGCGTGCTCATGATGCCGGGTCTTTATAGGACCCAGAACATTCGCGCCGATATCGTCGGTGTGTTTACGAACTGCGTGCCCACCGATGCGTACCGGGGAGCCGGGCGTCCGGAAGCGACCCACGGGATCGAGCGCATGGTCGACATGCTGGCCGTGGAATTGAAGATGGATCCGGCCGAGATTCGGTTGAAGAATTTCGTCCACAACAACGAATTTCCGTTCCCGACAGCGACGGGGCTCACTTACGATTCGGGCGACTACGCGGCTCCGCTGAGGAAAGCCCTGGGAATCGCGGGCTACGAAAATCTGCGCGCCGAACAAGCCGATCTTCGAAAAAAGGGCCATCTCATGGGCATCGGGATTTCGACCTACGGCGAAATCTGCGCGCTGGGTCCATCGCCCGCAACGCCTGCCGGTGGATGGGAAAGCGCGACGGTGAAGATCGAGCCTTCGGGCAAGGTCACCGTCATGACCGGAGCTTCGCCGCACGGACAAGGCGAGGAAACGACGTTTGCGCAGGTCGCCGCCGACGAACTCGGCGTCGACATCGACGACATTCTGGTGGTGCATGGCGACACCGCGGTGGTGCAGTACGGAATCGGGACGTTCGGAAGCCGCGGCACAGCGGTGGGCGGAACGGCGATGTACTTCGCGCTGCAGGACCTTAAAGCCAAGGTCAAGAAGTTCGGGATGATGCTGCTCAACTCGGACGATGTGATGCTTTCGGGTGGCCAGTGCATCGACAACAAGACCGGGAATTCGAAATCGTTGAAAGAGATCGCCGCAGCTTCGTATCGCGCCATGCAATTGCCGCCGAATACCGAGCCGGGGCTGGTTTCGACGCATTTCTGGGAGCCTCCGAACTTCACTTTCCCGTTCGGCGCGCACATCGTGGTCACCGACATCGATCGCGATACGGGTGCGATCAAGATTCGCCGTTACGTGGCCGTCGACGATTGCGGAAACATGCTGAATCCGCTGATCGTCGACGGGCAGGTGCATGGCGGCGTCGCGCAGGGGCTGGGGCAGGCGCTGTGGGAACAGGCCGTGTATGACGACAACGGCCAGCTCATCACAGGCGAGCTGATGGACTACGCGGTTCCGAAGGCACATATGATGCCGTGGATCGAATCGAGTCATACCATCACGCCGACGCCGGTCAACCCGTTAGGGGTGAAAGGAGTCGGCGAAGCAGGAACCATCGGATGCTCGCCGGCGGTGGTGAATTCGGTGGTCGACGCGCTTTCGCCGCTGGGTGTGAAGCATATCGACATGCCGCTCACGCCGGAAAAAATCTGGAATCTGGTGAAGGGAGCCCGCTCATGATCGCCCAGAATTTCGAATACACAGCGGCACGGACGCTGGACGAAGCGATCGCGCAAGTTGCGGCGGGCGCGAAGCCGCTGGCAGGCGGCATGAGCCTGATCCCCATGATGAAACTCCGATTAGCCGCTCCGGAGCACGTGGTCGACATCGGGCGTCTGAAAGACTTGAACTACATTCGCGAAGCGGGCGGGGCGATTCACATTGGGGCGGCCACGACGCATCATGATGTCGAAAGCTCGGCTCTGCTGCGCGGAAAGTGCCCGCTGCTGGCAGAAACCGCCGCGCACATTGGCGACGTGCAGGTTCGCAACATGGGGACCATTGGAGGAAGCGTCGCGCATGCCGATCCATCGGCGGATTATCCGGCGGCGATGCAGGCGCTGGAAGCGAAGTTCGTGCTGAAGAGCTCCAAGGGGGAGCGGACCGTCAGTGCGGCGGACTTCTTCATCGACACATTTGCGACGGCGCTCGACATGGGCGAGATCATTCGTGAAGTGATCGTTCCAGTGGAACCACAGGGTGTGGGGACCAGCTACCAGAAAGTGGTTCAGCCTGCGAGTGGATTCGCGATCGTCGGCGTGGCGGCGCGTGTGGCGCGGTCGGGCGGGAAGATCGGCATGGTGAGGATCGGCGTGACGGGGCTCGCCGGCAAATCGTATCGGGCTTTGGAGGCAGAAAAGGCGCTCGAAGGAAAAGCCGGTTCCTCCGCGGAAATCCAGAACGCAGCCGCGCTGGTGGCGCAAGGCGTCGACGCGAATGCGGATCTTCACGCCTCCGCCGATTATCGCCGCCACCTGGCGATCGTGTATGCGGCGCGGGCGTTGACGGCGGCGCTCGCGAGGTCGGCTTGAAGATCGCCGGGACGCACCATCTTCCGTTTCCGCCGGAGCAGGCTTACAACATGCTGCAGGACCCGGAGTTGCTCGCCAAGACGATTCCAGGGTGTGAATCGCTCGAAAAGATCGGTGAAAACGAATACCGCATGAAGATGAAAATGGCGCTCGCGGCGGTTTCGGGCGCTTTCGAAGGCAAAGTGCGGATTACGGATCAGGCTCCGCCGTCGAGTTTCCGAATGCTGGTGGAAGGGGCGGGAAAGATTGGCTTTGTGAAGGGCGAAGGGCTTCTGAAATTCTCCGCCGACGGTGACGGAACTGAAGTCGCTTACGACGGCGATGTGCAGGTGGGCGGCACCATCGCGGCCGTAGGGCAACGGCTGATCGACGTTACGTCGAAGGCGATGATCAAGAAATTCTTCGAAAAGCTGGCCAGCGGATAGTACTACGCGGCTTGCTGCAGTTCCTGCCGGGCTCTCAACAAATCCTATCCTGTATAGCAGGCCACAACATGAACGTCCTGGTTCTGAATTCCGGCAGCTCGAGTGTGAAGTTCGAACTCATTTCGACGGATCTCGATCTGATCGCGAAAAATCAGGACCAACGCAGATCCCGCGGCATCATCGAGCGGATCGGCGGAGAGGCCGTGATCAACACGACACCGGAAAATGGCGCCGTGCGAACTTCTACCGCACCCCTACGTGACGTGCGCGCGGCGCTGGATTATGTGGTTCGCTGGATGTGCTCCGACGACGCGGGCAGCGCCAAGCTCGGAAGCGTCGCCGATATTCATGCCGCTGGCCATCGCGTAGTGCACGGCGGCGAGCATTTCAGCCGCTCGGTCCTGATCGACGACGACGTGATCCGCGGAATCGAGGAGTGTGTCGAGCTCGCGCCGCTTCACAATCCCGGAAACCTGCAGGGCATTCGCGCCGCGCGCGACATATTGGGCGCGGGACTACCGCAAGTGGCGGTCTTCGATACCGCGTTTCACCAGACGCTGCCGGAGCGGGCGTATCTGTATGCGGTGCCCTATCAGTTGTATCGCCGTCACCGCCTCCGCCGCTACGGCTTCCACGGCACCTCTCACCGCTACGTCGCCTATCGTTACCGCCAACTGCGGGAGCTTTCGCTGGAACAGACCAATATCATCACGATTCACTTGGGGAATGGCTGCTCGGCCACGGCGATCCGGGAAGGCAAGTCGGTGGACACATCCATGGGGCTCACCCCGCTCGAAGGCCTGATGATGGGAACCCGCTGCGGGGATGTAGACGCTTCTATTGTCGAATTCCTCGTGTCCAAGGAAGGTCTTTCCGTGCATGAAGTGGAGAGCCTTCTAAACAAGCAATCCGGTTTGCTGGGCATCTCCGGGCTCACCAACGACATGCGGGAACTGCTGGCGGAAGCTCGCGAGAATGACGATCGCCGCACGCGGCTGGCCGTCGATCTGTTCTGCTATCGCGTCCGCAAATATATTGGATCCTACCTGGCTGCCATGGGCGGCGCCGACGCCGTGGTATTTACTGGCGGCATTGGGGAGCACTCCTCCGAGGTCCGCCAGCGGATCTGCGAAGGCCTGGAATGCCTGGGCCTGGAGATCGACGCGGATCGCAACTCCACGCTATCCGGCGGCGAAGGATTGATCAGTCGCGATGGATCGCGCCTGGCCGCCTATGTGATCCCGACGGATGAAGAACTGATGATCGCCCGCGACACTGTTCGATTGGTACGCGGTGAGCCTATTCAGTATTAGCGGAAGCCACCAGATGCTGGGCTAACTAAGGTCCGTGTCGATAGCTTAGAATGGTTTAGTCCAGGATGTCTTCTCAAGACGGCAAGCTGCCGTCGTTCGCGACGCCGAAAGTCGTGGTCGCGACGACGGTAGCACTTTCCTTTATCAGTTTCTGGCGCGGCGCATCGATCGTACTGAGCGATCTTGCGTCCTCGGCATTCTATGCGGGCGGCGCGGCTGAGCAGGCCGTCGGAAAATCGGCACCGTGGTTCGTGCTGGGCGTCATGCTGTTCAGCTTCGCGGTGCGCAGCGTGTACATGGAAAGCTGCGGCATGTTCGTCCGCGGCGGCGTGTACGTGGTGGTCCACGACAGCATGGGCCCCATCGCGGCCAAGTTCTCGGTTTCCGCCCTGGTTTTCGACTACATCCTGACTGGACCCATCAGCGTGGTCAGCGCCGGCCAGTACTTGGGCGCATTGCTGAACGAGATCGCGGATCTGATCCACGAGCATATTCACGTCGAGCCCAATACGTTCGCAGCGGGATTCGCCGTGCTCATCACGATTTATTTCTGGTGGGCCAACATCAAGGGCGTCCACGAATCCAGCGGCAAGGCGCTGCGGATCATGCAGATCACTACGGTGATGGTGGTGATTCTGCTGATCTGGTGCCCGCTGACGATCGTTCTGAAGGGCCGGTGGAACCTGCCTCCTGCCCCGCTCGCCAGAAATCTTACCTTCGCGCCCGATGCGCAGGGCTGGTTCGCGGGAACGTTTTGGATCCAGATCCCGATGGTCGCGATCATCATCGCGTTCGGGCACTCGCTGCTGTCGATGAGCGGTTTTGAAACGCTGGCGCAGATCTATCGCGAAATCGCGTATCCCAAGTTGAAGAATCTCAAGATCACCGCGAATTTGGTGTGCTGGTACGCCGTATTCTGCACTGGCGTGGTCACCGTTTTCGCCGGAATGATTATCCCGGATCAGGAACGGTCCAAGTATTTCGCCAACCTGATCGGCGGCCTGGCGATGAATCTCAGCGGCCCGTATCTGGTGCGGCTCGGATTTCACATCTTCGTCGTGATCGTGGGCGGATTGATTTTGGCTGGCGCCGTGAACACGTCCATCATCGGAGCGAACGGCGTCCTGAATCGCGTGGCTGAAGACGGCGTGCTGTTGCCGTGGTTCCGCAAGCCGCATACGAAATTCGGGACCACTTACCGGATCATCAATCTGATCACGCTGCTGCAGATCGCGACCATCATCGGCAGCCGCGGCGACATGACGATTCTGGCCGAGGCCTACGCGTTCGGCGTGGTGTGGAGCTTCTTCATGAAGGCTCTGGGCGTGCTGGTGCTGCGCTACCAGCGAAGCGATCAGGAGTATAAGGTTCCGCTGAATTTCCGGATAGCGGGGCGCGAGATTCCGGTCGGGCTTGGGATCACGACAGGAGTGCTCGGCGTGGTCGCCACTGCGAACCTGTTTTCCAAACAGATCGCGACCAAGTACGGAATTGCGTTCACCATCGTCTTCTTTATAATCTTCACGATCTCTGAACGGGTAAATCTTCGCAGGAAACAAACAGAGCGCAAGGGACTGGAGCAGTTCAATCTGGATCACCAGTCGCAGATTTCCACCAGCCTGCATGCGCGCCCGGGATGCGTGCTGGTCGCCGTGCGCGATTTCCATCGCATGGAGCACCTGAAACGCGTGCTCGATAAAACCAATCTGCGGCGCCACGATATCGTGGTGATGACGGTGCGTCCCATCTCCACCGGAGCCGGCGAGTACGAACTTTCCGACGCCCAGATTTTCAGCGACTACGAAAAAGAGCTGTTCAGCCACGTGGTGGAGATGGCGGAAAAAGAAGGGAAACCGGTGGAGCTGCTGGTGGTGCCCGCGGTGAATCCCTTCGATGCGCTGGCGCAGGCCGCCAACAATCTTCGCGCGTCGCGCCTGGTGACGGGCGTCAGCGCGCGTATGGAATCGGATGAACTGGCGCGGCGCATCGGGCTCGCCTGGGAGGCGCTGCCGGAGCCGAGGCATCCGTTCTCGCTCGAAGTCATCAGCCCGGATCGGCCTTCGACGTATGTAAACCTCGGCCCGCATCCTCCGCGGTTGTGGCCTGAGGACGTGGACCTGTTGCACGAATTGTGGCTCAAACTGACCCAGTCCGAATCGCTCGGCTCGAAGCTGCACCATCGGGACGTCGTGGGAGTGGCGCTGCGACGATTGCAGAAGGATTTAACCGCGGAGGGACGGGATGTCGTGATCGAGGAAGTGCAGCGCGAACTGCGCAAAGAGTAACTGGGACAAGAAAAGCCTGCGTTATTTCTTCTTCTTTTTGCCAGCAGCCTCCACCGGCTCCTCTGCAGGAGCGGGTTCTACGGTTCCTTCGGCTGACGGCGGCGCAGCTCCGGCCAGGACGGCTTCATACAGCTCTTTTTGACGAGCGAGTTCTTTCTTGGTAGGCGGCGCTGTTTCGTTGCGGTAATCGTGGTCGCTATAACAGGTCCGGCAGCGTACTTTGGCCGCGGCATTATTTAACAGCGATACGATCGAATGATTCGTCAGCCGGCGGCATTTGACGCAATAATCGTCGATAACATCGCCCAGTCGTAGGTCCGGCATAGGCTTCCGTGAGTATATAACATGGAGCGGTGGAATTCCGAACGATCGGTGCAGCGTTGACGCTCATTCTCGCGGCGTGCTCGCAGCGCGGACTTGATGAGAAACCATCCGCGCCACAGGTTCCGGTGCGGATCACGCAGTTCTACGCGTCGCCTCCGAATCCGCCCGCAGGAGAGAAAGCGTTGGTGTGCTATGGCGTGGATAACGCAACGGAAGTGCGCCTGGACCCATCGGTGGAACGCGTCTGGCCTGCGATTGCCCGCTGCTTCGACTTCATCCCCACCAAAGAAGTGAAATTCACCCTGACCGCCGCACGTGGAGCCGAGCAGGTTTCTCAATCGATCACCATCAACCCCGGGCCGCCTGCCGTGAAACTGCTGGAGGTTTCGATCAACAAGGTAGAGGTCGCGAAGGGCGAAGTCATCACCGTCTGCTTCAAAGCCCGGAACGCGGTTCGCGTAGCCATTCGACCCGGAGACTGGATCAATCCTCACAATTCCGCCCTCGGCTGCGTTTCGGACTATCCGCAGCGCACCACGACCTACACCATCGCGGCGACCGGTGCGGGAGGCGATATTGATACCGAGCACGTCACCGCCAAAGTGAAATGACCATTCCCCAACTTGACCGCCGCGAACGGAGAATCCTGCGCGGCCTGAACACGCCGGCGAAGATTCAGCGCTATTTGGATCGCGAGATCGGCTACAACACGGAACCCAACGGCGACACCTGCTTCTCGCCGCGCATGGTGCTGCGGGAGGGCGTGGCGCACTGCATGGAAGGCGCGCTGCTCGCCGCGCTGGCACTGCGTCACATTGGCCATCCGCCGCTGCTGGTGGATCTGGAAGCCGTGCGTGACACCGATCATGTCCTAGCCGTGTACCGCGTCGACGGGTATTGGGGATCCGTCGCCAAATCGGATTACAGCGGACTGCGATCGCGCGAGCCGGTGTATCGCACGATTCGAGAGCTGGTCATGTCGTATTTCGAACATTACTTCAACCCCGCCGGCGAAAAAACACTGCGCGCGTTTTCGCGGCCCGTCAATCTGCGCCGTTTCGATCGCATCGCCTGGGCCACGCGCGAAGGCGATGTGTGGGAGATCCCCAACCATCTGTGCGAAATTCCTCACACAAAAATTCTGACGCCGGGAATGCAGCGGCGGCTCGCCCACATGGATGAGCGGCTGTACAAGGCGGGACGCCTGGGTGGGGCGGTATAGTTTTTCTATGCCCGACATCCTTACGGAAGTGCGCGAGCGCGTGGCCACGTTAACGTTGAATCGCCCCGATAAGCTGAACGCGCTGGGTCCGGATCTGCTCACCGCCTCGATCGCGGTGCTGAAACAGTGGAGCCGCGATCCGGAGATCGGCGCGATTGTCGTGACCGGAGCAGGCCGGGCATTCTGCGCCGGCGGCGATGTTTCGGCCATGGGCAAAGCCGACGACGCCCCACTCGAACAGCGCGTGGACCGCCTGCGCGACGCGCAGGAACTTTCCTGGCTGCTGTACAACTCGCCCAAAGTCACCATCGCGGCGGTGAACGGCCACGCCGTGGGCGCGGGTCTGGGCATCGCGCTCGCCTGCGATTTGCGGATCGCGTCGAGTGGCGCGAAATTCGGCGCGGCTTATGCCAAGGTTGGTTTTGGCGGGGATTTCGGCACCACGTGGCTGCTTACGCATTACTCAGGCGCTCCGAAAGCGAAGGAATTGTTTTTCCTGAGCGAGAATATCGACGCCGCGGAAGCCCATCGCATCGGGCTGGTGAACCGCGTAGTCGAGCCGGAAAAACTCGCTGGCGAAGTGGCCGAAACCGCGGCACGAATCGCACACGGTCCGCTGACCAGTTTTCGTTACATGAAGGCCAACGTGAATCTGGCGGCAACCGTTGACTTCAGGACCATGCTCGATCGCGAGGCCGAGACGCATCTGCGCTGCGGAATGACCGCCGATCATCGTGAAGGCGTCGCTGCGTTCCTGGAAAAACGAACGGCGAAGTTTACTGGCCGTTAATGCACGTGAATGAACGTGAATCCAAAATGACGTTCATGGATGTTCATTAACGGCCTTCCTCTTCCACTCGAACAACACCACGCCTGCCGCGACGCTTACGTTTAAGGAAGCGACTCCGCCCGCCATGGGAATGCTGACCAGAAAATCGCAGCGTTTCGCGACGTGCTCGTGCAGTCCGCGTCCTTCGGCCCCCAGTACGATCGCAGTCGGTTTCGTGTACTCGATCTTGTCGTACTCATCCCCGCCGCGCTCGTCGAGTCCGTAAATCCAATAGCCTGCCGCCTTCAAATCGTCTAGAGCCCGGTTGACGTTGACCACGCGCACCACCGGAATATAGGCGAGCGCTCCCGCAGCCGTGCGAGCCACTACTTCCGTAAGTCCTGCGGCACGCCGTTCGGGGATCACAACGGCAGCCGCGCCCGCTGCATGGGCCGTGCGGATGATTGCGCCCAGATTGTGTGGATCTTCAACGCCGTCCAGGACCACGTGCAATCCGCCACCAGCCGCGGTTTCCTCGAGGTCAGCGTATTTTTCCGCGGAACCGATCGCCACCACGCCCTGGTGGGACGCAGCTCCGGCGGCGCGATCGAGTTGCTCGCGCGGTTCAAAACGTACGGGAATCCCGCGTTCGCGGCACAACTCGATCAATTCCTGAATCCGGGGACCGGCGGCGCCTTTAGCGATCAGAATCCGGTCCAGCGGCCGGCCTGCCCGGATCGCCTCCCGGACGGGATGGATTCCTGCGAGCGAAGACATTATGATAAGGGTACTCAAATGAGTGCGCACGAAAACATCCCAATACAACCCGCGTACGATATTCCGGACAAGCTCTACTTCCGCATCGGCGAAGTCGCTCGTCTGGCGGGAATCAAACCTTACGTGCTGCGCTTCTGGGAAACCGAGTTCCCGCCGCTCGGGCCGCGAAAGTCGGGCACTGGCCATCGCCTCTATCGCCGTAAAGACGTCGAGCTGGTTCTCGAGATCAAACGCCTACTGTATGAAAAGCGGTTCACCATCGAAGGCGCGAGAAAATTTCTGGAGAATCGTGGAAAGCCGGAACCGGCCGCCCGCGCGTCTAAGGCCGCTAAGGCCTCGCGCGCGCAAGCCGATCTGTTTCAAGACTCTTCTACCGTGCTCGACGCGGTCCGCAAGGAACTGCAAGCTTTGGTCGAGATCCTGAAGTAGCCCGTTTCTCAAGCTACTGCATCCGTTGCCGATAAGCGCGCTGTAAGGTATTGCGGCGCGATGATCCATCTGACCCGAATCAACCACGTTACCCTGGTCCTCAACTCGGATCTGATCGAGCATATTGAGACCACGCCGGACACCGTCATCAGCCTGATCAACGGGCAGAAATTCGTGGTGCTCGAGACCACCGATGAAATCATGCGGAAGGTCATCGAGTTCCGAAGAGCGATCCATCAATGCGCCTTCCAATGCGGCGTCGCGCCGCCGACTGAGTGATCCCGGATGCCAGAACCTAAAACCGAAAAAAAGGCCGCTCCAAAAACCTCCGGCAAGCTGGACCTGGCCTCCATCGGCGGGCTGGCGCTGGCGCTCGCGGGGATCCTCGGCGGGCTCATCATCGAGGGCGGGAAGGTCAAAGATATCGCGCAATTCACCGCCGCGCTGATTGTGCTGGGCGGAACTTTCGGAGCCGTCCTGGTTTCGACTCCCTTGCGCACCGTAGTGGGAGCCATGAAGCGATTCCTGGGCGTCTTTCACGATCGATCGTCTCCGCTTGGACCACTCATCGATGACGTCGCGGGTTACGCATCGCAGGCTCGAAAAAACGGGTTGGTCTCTCTGGAACAGGTGGCGGAGGGGATCTCTGACCCGTTCCTGAAGAAGGCGCTGATCCTGGCAGTCGACGGAACCGATCTTCAGGAAATCCGCAAGATGCTCGAGCTGGAAATCGAACTAGAAGAGCACCACGCCGAGGCCGAGGCTAAGGTGTTCGAGTCAGCGGGCGGATACGCGCCCACCATCGGGATTATCGGAGCGGTCTTGGGCCTGATTCAGGTGATGAAGAATCTCGCCAACATAGATGAAGTCGGTCATGGGATCGCCGTTGCGTTTGTCGCCACCGTGTACGGGGTAGCGTCCGCCAACCTGCTGTTTCTTCCCGCCGCGAACAAGATCAAGGCGCGGATTTCCGGGGAGGTGCATCGCAAGGAACTGATCGTAGAAGCAGTCTCCGGAATCGTGGAAGGATTGAACCCGAAGTTGATCCGGCTGAAGCTGGAGGCTTATGCGCACGGCGCGCCCGCGGTGAAGGCGAAGAAGGAAAAACAATCCGTCGAGCCCGCTCCGGCGCCCGCGAAGGCTGAAGCGTAGTCGATGGCACGCAAGAGAAAGGCAAAGGAGCCCGAAAACCATGAACGGTGGCTGATTTCCTACGCCGATTTCATCACCCTGCTGTTCGCGTTCTTCGTGGTGATGTTTGCCAGCTCGCAAACCGATAAGGGCCGCGCACAGCAAGTTTCGGACTCGGTCAAAAAGGCGCTCGAGGGCCAGAGCGTGAAACAAACGTTGGCGGAGATCCTGGGCGGCGCCCGCGACGATACCGGCAAGGGGAACGCCATGATCCGGGGACCAGGCGGCGCCCGCAAGCCGCAGGAGGAAAAGAAAGACGTCAAAGCAGCCGAGCTGCTCCCGTCGCTCCAGGTGCTCACCAAGGAATTGAAGCAGGAGATTGACGCAGGCCAGATCCAAATCGCCATGCAGCCGCGCGGTTTGGTGGTGAGCTTTACCCAGGCCGCCCTGTTTCCTTCCGGGGAGGATGTCGTCTCGCCCGAAGCGTTTCACGCCCTGGAAATGATTGCTTCGGCAATCGTCCGGATCCCCAATCCGGTGCGCCTGGAAGGCCACACCGACGCGGTTCCCATCCGTACCGCCCGGTTCCGCAGCAATTGGGATCTGTCAGCCGCCCGCAGCATCGCGGTGCTGGATCTCCTGTCCACACGCTTCGGAGTTCCGCGCGCCCGCATGTCGATCGCAGGCTACGCGGAAACCGCGCCGGTCGCATCCAACGATACCGAAGCAGGCCGCGCGCAGAATCGCCGCGCCGATATCGTTATTCTCAGTGAACAGGCCATGATCGCGGAACCGAAGTAAGGAGAGCTCAGGATCCATCCACTCGCTGCCCGCTTGTGGTTCTGTGGCAGGACTGAACCGCGAACGCAGTGAGCGGGTCCGGCTCGCGGGCACGATGCGCGACACGAATCTGAAAATACTCAGCCCGATTTGATATGCTTCACCGCATGTTGAAACTCGCGTTGTTTCTCGTGCTCGCCGCCGCTGCTCCGGCGCAGCTTACTCCCCAGTCCACGTGGGCGGTCCAAAGCCAGAACCACTATGCGATCCGCCCGAATCTGGTCTACAGCACCCAGAGCGGCTACGAAACCAAGCTCGACGTGTATCAGCGCCGTGATACCACCGGGCCGCAGCCGACGGTCATGTTCATCCACGGTGGCGGCTGGGTGCAGGGGACCAAGGAAGCCTCGGTGATGTCGATCGTGCCGTGGCTCGAAATGGGCTGGAACGTGGTGAACGTCGAGTACCGGCTTTCGCACGTCGCCCTCGCGCCGGCCGCGGTGGAGGATTGCCTATGCGCGCTGCGCTGGATGGCCGCGCATGCTAAGGATTACAACTTCGATCTAACCCATCTGGTGATCACGGGCGAATCCGCGGGCGGACACTTGGCTATGACGACGGGGATGATTCCGTCCTCCGCGGGTTTCGACCGCCAGTGCCCCGGCGCAAGCTTCACTAACGGCGGGGGCCCGGATTTGCCCAAGCCGGCCGCGATCGTCAACTGGTACGGCATCGCGGATTTGAATGACATGCTCGAGGGGCCGAACAAACGCGCCTATGCGATTGAGTGGTTCGGGAGCCTGCCGAATCGTGACGACCTGGCCAAGCGCCTTTCGCCGCTCAGCTATGTCCGGCGCGACTTGCCGCCGATTCTGACCGTGCACGGCGATGCCGACCCGATTGTCCCCTACACCAACGCGACCCGGCTTCGGGACGCGCTCACCACTGCGGGCGTTCCGAACCAGCTCCACACAGTGCCGGGTGGTGGACACGGGAATTTCAAGCCTGACGATCGCGTGAAGATTTACATCACCATTCACGAGTTTCTGGCGAAGTATCACGTCATGTAGCAGCCGATCCGTGTAGATCAGGACGCGGTCGCTAACGCTTGCGGCTCACTGTCAGGATTGCGATCCGTCACGGCGGCACCGAGCCGCGAGCGCTAGCGACCGGGTCCCGACGGCATTCCTTGCTCCACAGCTCGGAGACCAGCAAGCCGAATCGCGATGTCTCACTGCATTCGAGACGAAAGCCCGCGCGCTCCAGCAGCGGATGATGGTCCACCAGTTGTTGCGTTGCGAGGCTCGTGGTCAGGCGAAAAAAGAAGTACAACCCGCGTACGACGGCTCGTGTCCACCAATTCGGTTCCCGGAACTCGGAGATCAGCCAGCGCCCGCCAGGCGCCATGGCTCGCACGATTCGATCGACCATCCTTTCCGTGTCGTTCTGGTTCAGACAATCCAGAAAGAAATGCGTGCAGACCAGATCGTACTCGGATTCCGCCAGAGGAATGGTCAGCGCGCTGGCGTGATGGTAAACCACGCGGTCGGATCCAGCACGCTCGCGGGCGAGCTGCAACATTTGGGCGCTCAGGTCGACGTAGTCGGTTGAAGAGGACAGGTTCTGCTCCACTAATCGAGCTAGAAAACGTCCGTCGCCTTCTCCGAGTACGAGAACGCGCCGCGCACCGGTAACGTTGTGGAGAAACGCGATGCGGCGGCGTTGCAACTCGCTTCCGAATCCCGCGTATTCGAGCCAGCGGTACCATCTCGCGATGGAATCGCAGTTCACACCAGGGTTCCGGCGATCGGCAGGAACAGGACGGGACTGAGCAGCGCCACATCAGCGAGCACGCGCAGCGCGTCGCGAGACAAACGGTCGCGTCCGCGATCCAGCAGTACGAATGCGACCGCACTCGCGGTTTCCGCAGCGCCCAGCACCGGCCGCCCGTGAAGCAGGAACAGGATCGCGGCAAATGCCACGCAGGTCGCCGCAAGACCGATGGGGAGCCCGGTTTTCCTGCGTTCCCATTTTTCGATCGCCAGGCAGTTGATCCAGCACAGGCAGGAAAACAGAAGGATGGTCGCGACGTCTACGGTGGATCGAATACGTCCCCAGGCCACCAGCGACGCGCCCAGCGCAAACAGGACAGCCACCGCCATTTCCTTGGGCCAGTTCCGGCGCGGAGCCATGTGCACCACAACCAAGTAGGCTGCTACGGCGGCTGAGAGCAGCACTCCTCGCTCGAACAGCGTGGCCGGCAGACGAGTGAGCGCGAGCCACGCCGCAGTCGTCAGAACCACAGCCCAGACCGGTGCGACAGCGCGCCAGTTCCGCCGGTAGAACTCGTGCCGCGGCAGTTTCGATTCGCTTCGCGCGTCGAACACTCGATCGGCCGCGTAGATCAGCCACACGGCGAGCATCAGCAGCACTGCGGCGGCGACACTGACGTCCGCGTGAAAGCAGCGCGCAAAAAACACCTGCCAGAGCACCGCGATGATCGGCGCATCCAGGCTTAGCAGGTTAGGCCAGAGCCACAAGCGCGGCGCTGTGGTGGAAGGACTCAAGAACCATTATGCTTCGTTCAACTCCAGAGCAGCCGCCAGCGCGCGATTGAGCTCATCATTTCGCGAGAACGGCAATCGTCCCACAAAATGCGTGAGCAAGGACTTGGACACGCTTATGAGTTCATCGCAATGGATGCTGGACTCGTGCTTGAGCCCTTCCGTGATCCCGACACGCACCTGCGTAGACAAACCGTCGTGGCTCGAATAGACGGGGGCGCAGATTACTGTGGAGAAATTCGAATCGATCACGACCTTCCTGCCGACGACCACAAACACACGCTGCTTCTTGGGATCTCTGGCGCTGGGTTTTCGAACCAGGTAGAACTCGCCGCGGTTCACGGCAGGGCCTGATAATCAAGCACATCCGCCGCTTCGGCATTCAGCCGGTCGGCGTTCGCATTCAGGATCTGGAGATCGCGAGCGTTGCGTTGCTCCCGCTCAAGGTTTGCAAGATAAACACGAGACGCCTTTTCAACAAAGGCAGAACGGTTTCGCTCCACGCGATCAATGCGCACAAGCAGGTCTTTGGGGAGTGTTACCGATGTCTTGACTCGCATACCACCATCATACTCCCGTATTCCACATCCTGATGACGCGTGTCTCCCGCTCCCACCCCAGCACACTCACCGATCCGGTCGACAAAGCCAAGTAGCGTCCACCCTGCGGTTCGATGCCGATCCATCGCGCGCCCAGCACGCGCAGGAAATGGCCGTGGGCGAACAGCGCTACGTCGCCGCTGGCCTGGAGCGCCCTCTCGATCACGCGGTCCGCGCGCGCGGCCACCTGTTCGGCGGTTTCTCCACCAGGCGGAGTCGACGTCCAGATGGTCCAGCCCGGCGCTTCTTTCTGAATATCGGGCGTGGTGCGGCCTTCATAGGCGCCGTAGTCCCACTCGCACAGATCGGTGCTGATCTCAGCGGTTAAGCCGGCCAGCCAAGCGGTGTCGAGCGCGCGGCGCATCGGGCTCGAAAGCACTAAGGCGAATTGCTTACCGTGCAGAACTTCGCCCAGCGCTCGCCCGCGGCGCTCACCTTCCGGGGTCAGCGGCAAATCCGTGCGGGAAGTGTGCGCGCCAGACAGGCTCCATTCGGTTTCGCCATGCCGGATCAGCCATATTTCGGATTTAGATGTCATGCAGTTCCTGTAGTTTGCCACATCCCATGGAACAGAACACTCGAAAGCGGCGTTATACTTCAGTGAATGCGCACAACGGATCCGAAATGGACCTGTGCGCTAGATTGAACGGAGGCATTCGAATATGTCGCTGCGCGACTTCATCGCCAAACAATGGATAGACGTCATCCAATGGACCGAATCGGACCAAGGCACGCTGGCCTATCGCTTCCCCATGCAGGACATGGAGATTCAGAATGGCGGCAGCCTCACCGTGCGCGAATCGCAGATGGCGGTGTTCGTCAATGAAGGCCGCGTGGCCGACGTTTTCGCACCCGGGCTCTACAAACTGACCACGCAGACGCTGCCGATTCTCACCTATCTGATGAATTGGGACAAGAAGTTCCAGTCCCCGTTCAAAAGCGACGTGTACTTCTTCTCCACACGCATTCAGACTGATCAGCGTTGGGGTACGGCGACGCCGATCACCATTCGCGACAAGGAATTCGGCGCCGTCCGCCTGCGCGGCTATGGGATCTATTCCTGGCACCTGGCCGATGCCAAGGTGTTCTACACCAAAATCAGCGGCACGCGCGAACTGTACACGGTCGCCGATCTGGAAGGCCAGCTTCGCAATACGATTGTCGGTCGCATGACTGGAACGTTCGCCGAAAGCACCATTCCGTTCCTCGACATGGCCGCGAATCAGGTCGAGCTGGGCAACAAGATCGCCGAAGGATTGAAGCCGGTGTTCGCCGATCTTGGACTGGCGCTGGACAGTTTCGTAGTCGAGAATCTTTCGCTGCCGGACGAACTGCAAAAGCTGCTGGATACGCGCATCGGAATGAACATGCTGGGCGATATGAATAAGTTCACGCAATATCAGGTGGCCAATTCGTTACCGATCGCGGCAGCGAACGAAGGCGGAATCGCGGGAATTGGCGCGGGCCTTGGCGCCGGATTCACGATGGCCCAAACCATGGCCAACGCGCTTCGTCCTGGTGAACAGCAACCTCCCGCGGCTCCTCCTGCTGCGCCCGCGCCCGGTGGTGGCGGAGCGGCTCCGGCCGCACCTGCGACAGAAACGAAATTCTGCATGAACTGCGGCAAGCCGATTCCCAAGAATGCGAAGTTTTGCCCGGAGTGCGGAACTTCACAACCGTAAATGTCTGGCTGCGAATGGGTCATTGAAGCACACCAGTGCGATCCGGCTGCTCTTTCGGATTCCGCGGCCCTTCGTGCGCTCTTCGCGCGCCTCATAGAAGGCATGAGCCTCCATCAGGTGGGCGAGGCGCAATGGCATGAGTTCCCCGGAGGCGGAATCACCGGGCTCGCGCTGCTTCAGGAATCGCACATCGCCTGCCACACCTTCCCGGAGTATCGCTCGTTGTGCTTGAATGTATTCTGCTGCCGGCCGCGTCCGGATTGGGATTTTGAGACGCACCTGCGACGGGAATTTGGAGCGGCGTCGGTCGAGGTGAGGAGACTCGACCGGCCCTACGTATGAGCCGATGAGCCGCGGTTTTCAGCGAGCGAAGATTCAACGATGAGCCAGCCGACCTCGAACTGTCCTAATTGCGGCGCGCCTGTTCAATTCCGCTGGTCGAGCGCGGTGCAGACGGCGTGCCCATTCTGCAAATCGATCATCGTACGCAGCGATCTGGACTTGCAGAAAGTGGGCGAAGTCGCGGATCTCCCGCCCGATCCGTCGCCAATCCAGCTCCTCACCGAAGGCGTCTATAAGGGCGACAAATTCCAAGTCACCGGCCGGCTGGTCTACGAGTACGAAAACGGCGGCTGGAACGAGTGGCACATCGTCTTTTCGAAGGGAGCGAGCGCGTGGTTGAGCGACGCGCAGTTGCAGTATGCGATTTCCTTTCTCGTGAATCCGAAGGAACCGATACCGGCGCAAGCTGAAATCTCGCGAGGCAAGCACCTGCAGTTCGGTGGCACCGAGTTTGAAGTTTCGACCATCACGGTCGCGATGTACAACGGATTCGAAGGCGAGCTGCCGTTTCCCTACTATGGGAAATCCGATATGCTGTTCGCGGACTTGCGCACGCCGGGAAAATCGTTCGGGACCATCGACTACAGCGAAGAGCCGCCATTGCTGTTTCTAGGCGAGTGGGTGGAGTACGAAGAGCTGCAACTGAAAAACGTCCGCCAATTCGAGGGCTGGGCCTAAATGGCATCTCCGCTGGTCGCCCCACCCGTTGCGAAAACCAAAGCGCTTTCCTGTCCCAACTGCGGTGGACCCGTGGAGTTGCGCGGATTCGGCCATGCGCTTACCGTGGTGTGCCAGCAGTGCCTCAGCGTTCTCGACGTGTCGACGCCCGAGGTCAAAATTCTCCAGCAGATCCAGGAGAAGCAGCGAATCACGCCGAAAATACCATTGGGGACCCGCGGAAAATTCGCCGGAGTCGCTTGGGACGTGATCGGATTCCAGCGGCGCACCATTCATGAAGATGACGAAACGTTTTCCTGGGACGAGTACCTACTCTTTAATCCCTACAAGGGATTCCGCTACGTCACCGAGTACAACGGCCATTGGAACTTCGTCACGCCACTGGAGTCGCAACCGACTCGGTTCGCGATCGCGGGCCGGCCTGCGGTTGCGTTTGAAGGACGCCGCTTCAAGCACTTCGACGGTGTCGAAGCGATTACAACCTTCGTTCTCGGCGAATTCCCCTGGCGGGTCAAGGGCGGTGAAAATGCCATTTGCGACGATTTCATCGATCCCCCCACGGTTCTTTCCTCGGAGACTACTCAACACGAAGTTGCGTGGTCGCGCGGCGAATACACGCCCGGCGCCGACATCTGGAAAGCGTTCGCGCTGCCCGGAAATCCGCCGCCGGCGCAAGGCGTTTATCTCAATCAGCCGGCGCCGGCGAAGGGCGGGAGCATGTGGGGAACGTTCGGAATGTTCCTGCTCGGGCTAATCGTACTGGCGATTCTCTTCGCCACTGCCAGCCGCCAGAGCGTGGTGCTCGATAAGCGCTTTCGATTTTCGACTGCCGACGCCGAGCCTTCCATCGTCACGCCAGTCTTCAATCTGGAGGGGCACACCGCCGCGCTCGAGTTGACGGTCGACGCGAATATGTCCAACAATTGGGCCTACTTCAACTTCGCGCTCATCAATGACGACACCGGCACCGCCTTCGATTTCGGCCGCGAAGTCAGCTACTATTCAGGATCGGACAGCGACGGCACATGGAGTGAAGGCGGCACGAAGGAAACGGTCTACATCCCGTCGGTTCCACCCGGCCATTACTATCTACGCATCGAGCCCGAGATGGACGCGGCTACGGGTCCATACCGCGTGCAGAATAAGCGCACCAATGCGATGGATTATCACGTGGTCCTGAAGCACGATGTCCCGAATTACAGCTTTTTCTGGATCGTCGCGGGTCTGTTGATGATTCCGCCGCTTTTCCATGGGATTCGATCCGGAGGATTTGAAACCAAGCGCTGGATGGATAGCGATTATCCACCCGTGACCACCCGAGGAGGAGACTGATGCGGTTCCCCGGCTATTTGACGTATGGCATGCTGTTGCTGACCGGCCTGACCTGGGCCGAGTATCGCGGCTGGTCGCTTAGCCGTGTCAATCAGGTGAAAGACGTTCCCAAGACGGTTCGCGATAATCCCGGCGCGTATCGTTCGCATTATGGCTTCTATCCCCGCTACGTCGGAGGTAAATGAATATGACTGAATTCCATCCTGGAATGTTGCTGAACGCGCTGATCTACGCTCTGTTGGGCATCGTGATTTTCCTGTTTGCCTTCCTGATCGTCGACAAGTTGACGCCGTACCATCTGTGGAACGAGATCGTGGAGGACAAAAATGTCGCGCTGGCGATTCTGATCGGCGCGATCTCGCTGGGCATGTGCATCATCATCGCGGCAGCGGTGCACTAAGCGAATGGCCGCAAATGAACGCGAATGAACGCATATTGAAGAAGGGTTCGGATTCGCGTCCATTCGCGTTTATTCGCGGCTAACTATGCCCGTTGTTCTCTTTCTCTCCGTTCTCCTGATCGCCGCCTGCGGGCTCATCTATGAGCTGATCGCGGGAACGCTTGCCAGCTATCTGCTCGGCGACAGCGTTCTGCAATTCTCCACCGTCATCGGCACGTATCTCTTCGCGATGGGCCTCGGCAGTGCAGCTTCGCGCTATCTAGGCGGGTCGCTGGTGGCTCGTTTTGTTCAGATCGAGCTGATGGTGGGAGTGGTCGGCGGATTCTCGTCCTCCGCGCTGTTTCTGGCGTTCGCCTACACCCATAGTTTCCGGCTGGCTCTGTATCTTCTGGTGATCGGCATCGGGATTCTGGTGGGATTGGAGATTCCGCTGCTGATGCGAATTCTCGAAGGCCGGTTCAAATTTCGCGATCTGGTCTCGCATGTTCTGACCTTCGATTATCTGGGTGCCCTGGCGGCCTCGCTCGCGTTTCCGCTGTGGCTGGTGCCGAAGCTGGGGCTGGTGCGCTCGGCCATTCTGTTCGGGATCATCAACGCCGCGGTCGCGCTGTGGTCGACATTTCTTTTCAAGGATCAGTTGCCTTCGCGATTGACGCTGCGCATCGGATGCATCGCCGTGCTGGCTCTGCTAGGCGCCGGAATGGTTGGGGCGAACTGGATTTCGTCCGCCGCGGATAACCAGCTATACGCCGATGAAGTGATTTTCGAACGCAACACGCGTTATCAGCGCATCATTGTAACCAAATGGAAAGACGACCTGCGCCTGTTCCTGAACGCGCACTTGCAGTTCAGCTCGCGCGACGAATACCGCTATCACGAAGCGCTGGTGCATCCCGGATTGTCCGCTTTGCCCGGCGCGCGACGGGCGCTGGTCCTCGGCGGAGGCGACGGGCTCGCCGTCCGCGAGCTGCTGAAATATCCGAACCTCGAAAGCATCACGCTGGTGGACCTGGATCGCGAAATGACGCGCATGTTCACTGAACATCCACTGCTCGCGCCGTTGAACGATCATTCATTCTTGAATCCGCGCGTCCACGTGATCAACGACGATGCGTTCCCCTGGCTTGATCGCAACACGGAGTCCTGGGATTTCGTCGTGGTCGATTTTCCCGACCCCACCAACTACTCCCTGGGCAAGCTGTACACGACAGCGTTCTACAGGCTGCTCAAGAAGCACGTCGCCGAAAACGGACTAGCCGTGATTCAAAGCACGTCGCCCATGTTTTCGCGCCAGTCATATTGGTGCATCGTCGACACTTTGAAGCAAGCCGGCTTCCGGACCTGGCCCTATCATGTCTACGTCCCCAGCTTCGGCGAGTGGGGCTTTACACTGGCCGGAAATTCATGGGAGCCGCCGCTCACGCTTCCCGCCGGGATGCGTTTCCTGACCGCGTCGACCATCCCGCAGCTCTTCGATTTTCCGGAGGACATGAAGCCGGTGGAAGTTGAGGTGAACCGGTTAAACGATCAGATCCTCGTTAGGTATTACGAAAAGGAGTGGAAAGATATCGCTCGCTGAATCCGTCGTCGCACACACCAGTATGCGTACGGCGAAAAACGGCATCCGGATGAGGGATCGAACCGGTCAACAGCATCCATTAGGGTATTGTTGCCCTCCTGGATAAGATCCAGAACGTGGACGACATCATTCGCGTACCGCCTTGCGACCGTGACCGGAATTCGCAGGTTCGCCTCAATCAGGTCTTTCTTCGCGATCTCGGCACCGCGCGTGCCGGACTGCATTATCGTGAGCAGTTCCGCCTCCCTCGCGGCAGTGAGCCGCGGAACTGTCCCGATTTCCTGAATGTACACGTTGACTGGATCGTCGCTGTCGGTGCTGATTACAGTTTCCGGCTCATCGCGTATCACCAGTCCCGCAGTTTCGATCGCCGCAAGCAAAGGCTGAATCGAAGAGTCAGGTTCGTCTCCAAGCAATTCTTCGATCGCGTCCCAGTTCGCGTGGCCAATCCTCAATGCGGCCTCAACGAATTGTCTCATAGCGACGGGATCCATCGGTACCAGTGTACACTAAGATGTCTTAGGTTCCTTTTCAATCACTTAGAGATCTCCCTTTCCATAACTTGACAATACTACACTAAGATTGCATAATGGTAGTAGGCTAAATTAAGCCGCGAATTCTTTAGGAGAGGAAGTCACGCATTATGAGCAAGATCATTGGAATCGACCTGGGCACCACCAACTCCGTGGTTGCCGTCATGGAAGGCGGCCAGCCGGTCGTAATCCCCAACCAGGAGGGTGGTCGAACGACACCTTCGGTTGTCGGCTTCACCAAGGGCGGCGAGCGCCTGGTAGGACAGGTCGCCAAGCGCCAGTCGGTCACGAATCCGGAAAACACGGTGTATTCGATTAAGCGCTTCATGGGACGCCGCTTCGACGAAGTCAGCGAAGAAATGAAGCTGGTCCCGTACAAAGCGGTTCGGGGCGACAATGGCGACGTTCGGGTCGAGATCCAGGGCAAGCTGTATTCTCCGCCCGAGATTTCAGCGATGATCCTCACCAAGCTCAAGGAAGCCGCGGAAGCGTACTTGGGCGAGAAGGTCACCAAGGCTGTCATCACCGTGCCGGCCTACTTCAACGACGCCCAAAGGCAAGCAACCAAGGACGCTGGAAAGATCGCCGGCCTGGAAGTAATGCGCATCATCAATGAGCCGACGGCGGCCGCGCTCGCTTATGGCCTGGATCGCAAGAAGGACGAAACCATCGCGGTGTACGACTTCGGCGGCGGCACCTTCGATATTTCGATCCTTGAAGTGGGCGATGGCGTAGTGGAAGTGAAGTCGACCAACGGCGACACGCACCTGGGCGGCGACAACATCGATCACAAGATCATCGACTGGCTGATTACCGAGTTCAAGCGCGATCAGGGCCTGGATGTTTCGAAAGACCAGATGGCTCTTCAGCGCTTAAAAGAAGCCGCTGAAAAAGCCAAGATCGAGCTTTCGACGCTGTTTGAGACTGAAATCAATCTGCCGTTCTTGACCGCCGACGCCAGCGGTCCCAAGCACCTAGCGATCAAGCTGACGCGGGCGCGCTTCGAACAAATGGTCGCGGATATTCTGGATCGCTCCATCGAGCCGTGCAAGAAAGCCTTGGCGGATGCCGGCGTGGATCCGTCCAAGATCGACGAAGTGGTGCTGGTGGGCGGATCGACGCGCATTCCGAAAGTCCAGGAGATCGTCCGCAACCTGTTCGGCAAGGAACCCAACCGCAGCGTGAATCCCGATGAAGTGGTCGCGGTAGGCGCGGCGGTGCAGGGTGGCGTACTGGGCGGCGAAGTGAAAGATGTCCTGCTGCTGGACGTGACTCCGCTGTCGCTGGGTATCGAGACCCTGGGCGGTGTGTTCACCAAGCTCATTGAACGCAATACCACGATTCCCACGCGTAAAAGTGAAGTGTTCTCGACCGCGGCCGACAACCAGACGTCTGTGGAGATCAAGGTGTATCAAGGCGAGCGCGCCATGGCGCGGGACAACCGCATGCTGGGCGTGTTCCAGTTGATGAATATTCCGCCGGCTCCGCGCGGGATTCCACAGGTGGAGGTGACCTTCGATATCGACGCCAACGGGATTCTCAACGTCACAGCGAAAGACAAAGCCACCAACAACGAGCAGAAGATCACCATCACGTCGTCTTCGGGTCTGAGCAAGGACGAAGTGGACAAGATGGCCAAGGATGCCGAATCGCACGCGGCCGAGGATCACAAGCGCAAGGATGAAATCGACGCGCGCAATCGCGCCGACTCGATGGTGTATCAGGTCGAAAAGATGCTGAAGGACCATCGCGACAAGATCAGCGCCGAAGATGCCACCAACGTCGAAACGGCGCTGGAAGGCGCGCGCAAAGCAATGAGCGGCGGCTCCGTCGAAGACATCAACAAGGCGGTCGATACGCTGACCGCGGCCAGCCACAAACTGGCGGAAGCGATGTACAAAACGAGCGCGGGAACGCCCCCAGGCGCTGGTCCGCAACCTGGCGGCGATGGCACGGGTCCGGCGGGCGATGGAGCGGGCGCGCAGAAACCCAAGGACGATGTGGTCGACGCAGAGTTCGTCGACGTGGAAGACAAGAAGAAGTAAGTCAAAAACGAGACAGGAGTCAGAATCTGACGATCGTCGGGTCTTCATTCTGACTCCTGGTTTCTTATGGCCCAGCAGGATTACTATCAAGCTCTCGGTGTTGCGCGCGACGCGAGCGAAGACGATATTCGCAAAGCGTACCGGAAGCTCGCGCGCAAACATCATCCGGATCTGAATCCGGGTGACAAGGCGTCTGAGGAGCGCTTTAAGAAAGTCCAGGAAGCCTACGACATCCTGAGCGATACGAAAAAGAAGACCATGTACGATCAGTACGGCTTCTATTCGGAAAACGGCATGCCCAGCGGCGCCGGTGCAGGCGGACAGCGCGCGCCTCACATGGATTTCGGCGGATTCGATTTTTCCGACGCGTATACGCGCGGAGCGGGCGGCCGGCGGCCCGCGGAGGAATCCGCAAACTTTCAGGACATTTTCAGCCAGTGGTTCGGACGGCAAAATGCGGAACCAGCTCCGCAGCCGCAGAAGGGGTCGGATCTCGAATACTTCCTGAATATCGATTTCTGGCAGGCGATCAAAGGCACGCAAGTCAAGCTTCAGATCGCGCGGCAGGAAGTGTGCGCGACCTGCAACGGCAGCGGCGCGGCGAAAACCGCGACCAGTACGGTATGCCCCGAGTGCAACGGCAGCGGCAACGTCACCCAGGCCGCCGGCGCGATGCGCTTCAGCTTGACGTGTCCGCGCTGCAATGGCACTGGACGGCTGCGCAACACGTGCGCGGCGTGTCAAGGTGACGGGCGCATCTCCGCCAAGGAAACCGTGGAAGTGCGCATCCCAGCCGGGGCGCAGCAGGGTTCGCGCTTGCGCGTCGCGGGCAAAGGCAACGCCGGGACGGCAGGGGCGCCAGCCGGCGATTTGTATATTACGGTTCGTGTCGACCCGCATCCGTTCTTTCGCCGCGAAGGGGATGACATCGAAATCTCCGTTCCGATCCGTATCGATGAAGCCGGATTGGGAACCAAAATCGAAGTCCCCACCATCGACGGACGCGCACTGCTCAAGATTCCACAAGGGACCAAGAACGGCCAGAAATTCCGGCTGCGCGAGAAAGGTGTGCTGAATTTACGCACATCGCAGCGTGGCGATCAGATTGTCGAAGTACAGATCGAGGCGCCGGTGGTTCACGACGAACGCACCAAAGAACTGTTGCGCGAGTACGCCAAACTTCATCCGGAAGATCCGCGCGCGGAGATATGGACCCAAAATGAAAAAACGGTCTAAAGCCGCCTACATGATCTCGTCGGTCGCCGAGCAATACCAGATCCATCCGCAGACGCTGCGTCTGTATGAACGCGAAGGATTGCTGAAGCCCTCGCGCAGCGAGGGAAATACGCGGCTATATACGGACGACGATCTGGAACGGCTGGAAGTGATCCTCAAGCTGACGCGCGACCTGGGAGTAAATCTCGCAGGCGTCGAAATCGTCCTCAACATGCGCGAAAAAATGGCCGAGATGCAGCGGCAGATCGAACACTTCGTATCCAGCCTGAACACCGAGATCACGCAGCGTTCACGGCCGGCGCAGACGGAATCGATGAACTCGCTGATCCCGGTGATTACGATCAAACGCGTGAAGCGATAACTGCGTCGATCCGCTCGGGACTTGGCGCTCAGCGGAGAAGCCACGGCAGAGGCGGTGCTGGGGCGTGAAAGAATGATGTCATGATTTACCCAACAACTCGCTTCATCCTGATCGTGGCAGCCGTTGGGGTCTTTGCGCTGGGCCAGAGCGGAACCACTGGCGCGATTGCCGGAGCCGGCTATCTGTTCCCGGGCCCAATCAGCATCGCTCCCGGCCAAGTCATCACCATATTCGCGACAGGCGTGCCCCGCCCTCCCACGCAGCCGGTGTTTGCTGGAGCTGGCGACTTACCAACTTCGCTCGCCGGCATTGGCGTCACCATCGTCCAGGCGACGGAAATCTCGGCACCGATTCTCCAGGTCAGATCTGGAGTGTGTTTGTATTGTGGCACGATGACGGCCATCACCATACAAATCCCCTACGAGTTGCAACCAATCATGAATGGTTTGAACCCGGGCAGAGGGTTGTTCGTGACCGAGAACGGCGTTGCTGGGGATGGGATCGCGTTCAATCCCGTGTTCGACCAAGTGCATCTTCTGACGGACTGCGACACAGTCATTGGCGGCTCGGGTCCTTTCGGCGGCCGGTGTCCGTGGGAGGTTACCCATGCAAACGGCTTACTGGTTTCGAACACAAATCCTGCCTCGGGGGGCGAAGTATTGATCGCATATGCGGTTGGCCTTGGCGCGACAAATCCGGCGGTGCCCACTGGTCGACCGGTCACGCAGCCGACTCCCACGGCGGAGACCTTCAGAATGGGTTTCAACTTTCAGGCCAATGCTCTACCGTCCGCACCACCGTCTCTCGCACCACCCCCCCTGTACGCTGGCCTGACACCGTCTTATCCCGGCTTGTACCAAATTAACTTCGTCGTACCGAACATTCCCGCCGGGTTGCCTCCGTGCGGTTCCTACCAAGGAACGACCATTGTCAACACGAACCTAACTGTGAGTGTGGGAGGTCAAAATTCATTCGATGGCGTGGAAATCTGCGTTTCAGTTCCGCAGTGACCTTTATAATCCGCCTCGCGGGGGTGACCCCATGACGACGGGTCCGCGCTGCTCCGAGGGGCCGATCCGTGATGATCTATTTCAGCTCAAGGGACTTGGTCCGCGCCGTCCGGATCAGGAAATACAGCAGCAACCCCGCCGGCCCGAACATAAACGTCAGCGCAAGGCAGGGAATCACAATGAAGTGCGAGATCCCTTGCGCCTGCGCGTCGCGCACTTCCCATGACCCGATGAACAGATCGAACGCGAGGTAGTGGATCCATCCGGCCAGCAGCAGCCAGCGATTCGAGAACAGCGAAGCCACGCCGTCCAGGGTGCTGAAGCCGCCCTGCGTTTCGCCCCAATGCGCGACGATCAAGCAGACGTAAAGGATCGCGATCACCAGCGGAATCACCACGCCGGTCACCAGACGAGCCGCCCAGCGCATACGGCCGGCGAAAATCAGAATCAGCCAGCCGATCAACGCGAACGAATTACACAGTGAGAACAGCCGCTCGGGAGTCATATTGTTCCGATCTTCTGGCTGCCCAGGAGGCGACGAGGAACGTCGCGGCGGCCCAGATTCCGAAGGCAATCATGGTCGTCGCGTCGGGTTCGACGATGGATTGTCCCCGCAGCGCCTGCCACGCAAGGATTCCAATAAAGGCGACATAGCTCGCAGCCGCCGTGAACACCAACCGCGTGCCCTTGTGGTTCCTCGCGATCAGCCACCCGAGCAGCGGCAGAATCTGCAGAGCGTGGAGGCCGAAAAAATGCGGGATGCGCAGATCGCCATGATGCAGACTCCAGCCGACGCCGGGTAGTCCTTCGCCTCCGTCGGGCGCGCCGACGGTGTGGCCGCCGATCGCGGTGACGTGCTGATGGGCTCGCAGGGCCTGCCTTTGCGGACCGGTAGGGCCGAGCATGAATCCTCCCGCTGCGGCGCCTAGAACGTAGATCAGGGTGCCGAGCCTCAGCGACCATCCCCAACTCCGGTTCGCGAACGGCTGGCGGAACAGCACATACGAGACGGCCGCGCTGGTCAATAACAGGATGGCGATGCCGATCCCCATGATCATAAACAGCGTGCCATCCAGAGTGTCGCCGATGTTGAAGTGGCTGGTCGTTCCGCGCGCGGCCTGCAGATCGATAATCCCGACTTCCAGCAGCAGGACGATAGAGAGAATCCATCCCGCGGCTCGCTTAAAGCGCGGCCAGACGGTGATGTATTGGAAAAGCCACGCCATGGTCCCGGCGAAGATCGCGGTCGAGATTCCGAACTTGGCCGGCTTCAGCCAGGCCGGAACGCCGGTAATGGTGCGCGGGTCGAGGAACATCCCCGCGGCGGAGGCCACAAAGGCGGCGAGCATAAGCACGCAGCAGAAAGTCAGAGGGGCGCTTTCGCGCCAAAGCTTCTGAATGAACGGTGACATCGTGGAACGCTCCATATGTTGACTACGTCAACATCATAAACGAAGAATGTTGACGTTGTCAACACTTTCTGCGAAAATATCTTCGTGACGCGGAAAAAGCGCAAACCGGCCTATCATCACGGAAATCTTCGGGCTGCGCTCATCGAATGCAGTCTGGATCTGATTCAGGAAAAAGGCATCCGCGCATTGACGCTGCGGGAGATCGGAAACCGGCTGGGAGTTTCGCGCTCCGCGGCGTATCGCCATTTTGCCGACAAAGCTGCGCTGCTCGCGGCGATTAGCGAGGCTGGATTCGTCGAGTTTGGCGATGCATTAGAGGCGGCAAAACTCGGAGCGGCCGCTGATTTCGCGTCCCGAATCGAAGCCATGGGGATCGCCTACGTGCGCTTTGCGAACCAGCATCGCGCGCATTTCGAAGTGATGTTTGGCGAGCCGCGCCAGCCTGGAAGTCCTCCTTCCGAAGCGGGCGCGCGCGCCTTCGGCATTCTGGAGCAAACCATTCGTGAAGGCCAGCAGCGGGGCGAGGTCCGCGCGGGCGATTCGTTACTGCTGGCGCGCACGGTATGGGCGTTGGTTCACGGAACCAGCACGCTCCGGCTGGATGCGGAACGGCCTGGATTTGTGCAGTTCAGTTCGGAGATTCTCCGCACCGGGTTGCAAGTATCGCCGGTTGGCATTGTCGCGTCGGAAACGCCCTCACCCGCCGCGGCTTGACTGGAATGATTTGGCGTCCCCAAGGGGATTCGAACCCCTGTTACCGCCGTGAAAGGGCGATGTCCTAGGCCGGGCTAGACGATGGGGACGCTTCGGAGAAACTGCTTTCTCTAGAGTAGCAGTTAGAGGGTCTTCAAGTACGCGATTACGTTGGCTTTTTCTTCGTCAGTCAGCATGTCCGCGTAGGGCGGCATCCCGTTTCCGCCGGCATTGATCAGCGCCTTGATGTTCGCCTCGGTGGGCTTTTTGCCGTTGTTGAGCTTGTCTTTCTTGAATAAGCCCTTCAGGCCGGGACCCATCTTCTTCTCGGTGCTGTCGGCGTTGTGGCACACCGAACAGTTCTCTTCGAAAACGTCCTTGCCTTTGGTGGCGTCGCCGGCTGCACCTTTCTTGTCCTGCCCGATGGCCAGCAAAGCGACGAAGCATCCGATTGCGATGAAACTTTTCTTCATAAGCTTTAGTTTACAATTTCGGGAGTATGTCTCTCAAATCGGGCGACCGGGCGCCGGAGATCCGGTCCGGCGACTTTCAGCTTTCGAAGCTTCGCGGCAAGCGCGTGGTGCTCTTTTTCTTTCCGAAGTCGGACACCCCGGGCTGCACCAAGGAAGCCTGCGAATTTCGCGATGCATCGAAGAAATTCGCCAAGCGCGACGCCGAGATCGTCGGCATATCGCCAGACAAGACGGAGGCGCAGCAGAAGTTCGCGGCCAAGTACGGTTTCGAATACACCTTCGTGCCCGACCCGGATCACTCCATCGCGGAAGCGTACGGTGTGTGGAAAGAAAAGAGCATGTACGGTCGCACCTACATGGGAATCGAGCGAACCACGTTCCTGATCGGCGTGGATGGCAAAATCGAAAAAATCTTCGCGAAGGTCAAACCCGAAGGCCATGCCGCCCAGGTGCTGGAAGCGATTGGTGCATCTTCTTAGTTGTGGGGCCGCCAGTCCTGGCGGCGAGCCGGTCTCCCGACCGCCTTCTTTACGAGCGAAGACAAGCCGGCCTGAAAGCCGGCTCGCCGGCACGACTGCCGGCCCCACATGGTTCGGTCAAACAAACGAAATTTTGGAGGATGCGCGGCTACCCGTGCAATCCACCCATCTCGCGATTGTCGATGTAAATCGGCTTTTCCGGCGGCTTGCCTTCACACCAATAATGATCGAAGTTGGTGATCCCTTCGAGTTCGCTCAGCACATCCTCATCCAGTACCTGCCGGCCGGTGTATGTCGGTGGTTCCTGCGAAAAAATCGACATGCAGGAGTCGCAAAGAATCTCTGGAGTCCTCCATTGATCGCGTGTCGATAGTCCCCAGTTGATCGATGCCTGGCTCTCGATGATGCTCCGCGGCCACAGCGCGTTAGCCGCGATGCCGTCGGCGCGATGCTCCTCGGCGATGCCGATGGCGAGACGTGCCATCCCCATCTTGGTGATCATGTAGCACACCCGCCCAGGATTCGGACCGGTGGAAATCGCCGGACACATGTTGACGATGTGTCCCCAGCGCTGCTTCACCATGTGCGGCAGCGCGTAGTAGGAACACAAGTACGATGCGCGCACGTTGACGCTCATCATCAGATCGAAGCGCTTGGGAGGAGTATCGACCACTTTCTGCCACCACAGCGCGCCCGCGTTGTTGATCAGAATGTCGACGCGCCCGAATTCGGCGATGGCTTTTTCCATCATCGACCGGACGGCGTCGTCGCTGCGCACATCGGTGGGCACCGCGAGCGCTTTTCTTCCGAGCGCGCGAACCTCGTCAGCGGTGTCGTAAATCGACCCGGGGAGCTTTTCGCTGGACGTTTCACTTTTCGCGGCGACCACGATGTCTGCGCCTTCGCGCGCCAGCCGCAGCGCCAATGCTTTCCCGATGCCGCGGCTTGCGCCCGTGATCACCGCGACTCGACCCTTCAAATCAGGATGCAACATAAGCCTCCTACCAGATATGGATCAGCTTCCACCAACTGAATCCGACCGTCATCCAGATGACGATGTTCACCACGCTGATCACAAAGCCGATGGTCCACCATTTTTTCAATGAGACATAGCCTTGGGCAAAAAACAGCGGCGTGGGAGTGGTGCCGTAATTGGTCAGGCCCGCCGAAAAATTCGCGAAGCAGGCGAACGCGAACACCATCATTCCGATGGGTGCGCCTTTAGCGAGCAGCACCGCCAGAAACGGCGGAAACATTGACAGCAAGTGCGCCGTGATGCTCGCAAAGAGGTAGTGCGCGTAGAAATAAATCACCAGCGCGATCAGGAACAAGCCCACCCATCCGAATCCGCTGAGCATTCGCCCCACGCCTTCGGCGAAGGCTTTCGTGACGCCGTAGCCGTT